>Ga0209208_10009447_pt1 | contig 12813 bp, 5 predicted proteins | sample S1TSphfallax_3_FD_187694 | JGI IMG/M metagenome (GOLD analysis project Ga0209208, IMG submission 187694) | Host-associated microbial communities from peat moss isolated from Minnesota, USA - S1T2_Fd - Sphagnum fallax MG (SPAdes) (version 2) | ecosystem: Host-associated > Plants > Peat moss >...
TGGTTGATAGGGCTAGAAAGTGAATGTTTCAAGGTACGCAGATTAAGTATCCTAAGTTTTTGAAAGCTTTTAATTATGTTTGAAAAAAGTTAATCCAGATTATGAAAACTAACTTGAATATATGATACATATTGATTGATTATATATTTGACATTCTCAAAAACTGGTGAAATATTTTTGTAATGTATTTGATATCCTTTTTGGATATTTGAAATGGGTTTTCTTATGAAAATACTAAAGAACTAGTTCAATTCTCAAAACCTATTTTGAAAACTAGATCCAATGAATATTTTTTAAATGCGATACTTGCCCAACATTTTGTGAACTCAACATATAGACATTGTTTTGCAAGGTAAATAGTGTGACATGCACGATTGGTCCAAGTGTGAACCCATTATATAAATATAAGGTGAACTCAACATATGAACATTATTATGCAATGTATATATTCAAATTTTGAAGATCCAAATATAAAGGAAATCTTACTTGAATTGCATGGTGAACGTGTTTTTTCTAAGTGTGAACACATTATTGAACTGGATTTTTATTTTATTTTCCAAAACCTATTTTTTCTAATTTATTTGAAATCGCAGTGACAAAAATCATTCAAAATTCAATGTCTCATGCACCTTAGGTCTAAAATTTATAAAACAAATTCCATTTAATCCTAATCATTCAAGATTTTTCCAATCGTACCAAGAATGCACCTAGATTCCACTAATTTTTTTCATTTTGATTTAATTCAATTGTCATTGAAAAAAATGTCTAATATTCAATAACTTGTGTAGCATGGTTCCAAACACTAGAAGAAAATTTGTTGTAAATGTAACCTATTTTTGAAACTAAAAATTGTCAATATAGTTGCAAATGACAATTTTTTAAAAAGTGAAATGTTACTAAACCAACCAATGTGTGCACCCCTATGCATTGAAAGCTTTTCAAGTATACAAAGTGTGTAATTGGAAACCTTATAGTTTTGAAATATCTTAATGTGACAAACTTTGAAAAGCTAATTTTATCATATTTTGGATTTTTGTTCAAGTTTAATGACAAAAATTACTTAAATTCAATATCTCTTCAATCATATGTTGTCTTGAGTGTGAACCCATTACAAAATAAAATGAACTCAACATATGACCATTGTTTTGCAAGGTGTATGTATGAATTTAAATACATTTGTAATTTATGGAAGGAAATTTTTTAATTCACACCTTTTTTGGTTAAATTCACACCCTTTCTTCACACGTCCAATTATATGCAGATTAAATTTGAGTGTGCCTACCCCACCCCCCTATGTTCATTTGACTTAGGAATTTATATTATATAATTTTTTTCCAAATATATCATAATTTTATTAATAACTTTTCATCTAGACATCAGGGGGTGGGGCAGACACATTCAAATTTAATTTGCATATAATTGGACACGCGAATATAGGGTGTGAATTTAACCAAAAAAGGTGTGAATTAAAAAATTTCCTTTGTGGAACCTCTTAAAATTATTATTCACATTGTAAAAAAGGATAGAAGATGAAAACATTGTTATAGAACAAACATAATTAATTGATGAAATCAAATGGTTTATATGTTTTTCTAATTTGATAATTTTTGTTGTTCATGCAAATATGACCTACCACCTACTAGAATAATAAAAACAATTCATTTTTTTTCTTCCATAATTTATTGTACAAGGATGTCATTTTTATATCTATTTTATTTGAATCATTGTCACATTTTTGCATTTTTAACACTTTAATATGTAAATTGATATGATATTCCAATATAATTACAGATTTAAATTAAATTATTGAAACTAGTGGAAATGGAAATGGAAATATTATTAACCTGACTGTATAGGACCTTACTTCTGTAAGTTCCTGGTAGTTCCAAGCTTAATTGCCTTGTGAGGTAAGGCTCTCAAGAATGGGGACATTCCTGAAATTTGGGCAAAATGAATTTTTTAAAAAAAAATTATATATATATATAAAAAAATTTCATTTATTTATTATATTATTATTATTTTTAAAACACCGAAAACAGAGAACGAGAAAGAAAATGAAAAGAAAAAGACCCCGTCCTCTGTACTGTAAATCTTGGGGGTGCCCCCCCCGGGGCCGGGCATGCATTTCTTAGACAGCGAGGGGGGGGGGGGGGGGGGGGGGGGGGGGGGGGGGGGGTTATTTATTTCTGCCAGGCCTGTATGATGCCATCCATGGATGGATGACGGGACGGATGGACGGGTTACGTGATTAAAAAAGCTTCACGACGTCCTTGACCTTTGCTGCCATACAACTGCTGCTCCATTCCCTTCAAGAGCGCGCCTGCTCTTTTGCTATACCCACGCCTTTTCCTCCCTCCCCAAGAACCTAAACTGCTAGCATGTGCATGCTCAAAGTTGGCCCCAGGCTCAAGTTTTCTCAACCCTGACTCCTACCATAAAGCAGGCCTCCATGATCACTTCCAAGCATTTATATCTACCAGTCTGGTGGGTGCTGGCTGCTCTGTTCACTCTGACTGGCCAAAAAAAAGTCGGTCGCTGGCGCCGCGTCTGTTTTCCGCCGCGTTCAGCGATCTTTCGAATCAGAGAGGGTTGCGTGCATCCATTCCAAAGTGCCCACTTCCTTTCATTTAGTGGTGATGTGTGGAAACTTTCTTGGACGTTGTCTGCAAGATCATCTTGATGTTGTCAAGTCCTTCTTCTTGTCAAGTGCGTTGTATTATTGTCTCTTGAATTGTTTGTCATTCAAGGACATCGGCTCCAAGGTCCAAATCCTGTTGCTTCTTCTCATGGACCCAGTTCATAAATAGTATTAGGAGTAGCAATCAAAACTAGAAGCCCACAATTGCTTGTGATGATGTTGCATAGAGGTAGGTATAATAGGGGAATGGTATAGCTTGATTGTGGTGTGCAACATAGACGAGTGGTTTCAATTGTTTTGGCAATATACTATTTGTGTAAGAAAAGTGTTTGTAGTCACGTTCAGAAATTTTGTCCTTGGTAGCGTAATAGAATCATTGATGCCAAGATATTTGAGAAGTCTCATACTGGCAAGCATAGGTTTCACATTTTTTTGCCATATTGGGTACACAATGAACCAAAAGAGCGAGCTTGAAAGTGAAACTGAAAGCGAAACTGAGAGGGAAATTGAAAAGTCCACAAAACATTGGAGTGAGTTGCTATCAACATGTGATTCGGCAATTGATCTAAAAGCCAAGAACGTGGAGATTTTTAAAACACTACGTACAAAAGATGCCTTTTTCACGAGTTGGAACGCGAAGCTTCCAATGGGTATGAAGCTAATCGGAAAGGGTGGCCAAGCTGAAATCTTTGAAGACACATCTGAACAAGGGGTGGCGTACAAGGTGTTCAAGCACAAGTCTTCCTTGGAAGACTTGCAAAAACAATGGCCCGACAGAATATTTCCGATAACCAAGGATTTCGTACATTTTCATATCCTACTGGGCGCACTTTTGTTTGAAGATGGAAGGTTTGCTTTTAAATTGCGCAGATGTTGGGGTGACCTACGCACGCTCATGGATAGGAGGATGGACCGAAACAACAATCAAGGACCACCTTTCAAAACATTTCTAGTCAAACAAATCATGTTTGACATTGCAAAAGAGATGTTATATCTGCACCAACATGATGTACTTCACCGAGACCTCAAAGCATCCAACATTCTCATTGATATTGGACCATACAAGAATGAGCGTGTCCAAGCAGATGATACTCTCATGCTCGGACATGCTGACCAGGCGTATTTTATGAAGTATCATGTAGCGGATTTTGAATGTTCTGTTTTGGTTCAGGGCACAGGTTTTTGGCGAGCTCCTGAGATCCTACTCGCTAAACGAAACAACACCATCACATCAAACACCTTCACAAAAATGGCGGATGTTTATAGCTATGCCATGACCTACTATGAGGTTCTCACGGGATGTTTCCCTTTCAAAGATCGTCAAAGGGAGGACTATGATTGGGTTCTCAATGGCAACAAACCAGAGCTACCGAACCATGTTGGTCCTTTGACACGGAAATTGTTGGTTCAATGTTGGGATCTTGATCCTTTGAAAAGGCCTACCTTTGAAAATATATGTAAACAATTAAATCTTGCACTAACACTTGGAAAAAAATATGAATGAGCTCAATGATTGCAAGACAAAAGCTTGTTGACAAGCTTCTATTGTCTTGAAGACATTAGACACAATAGTGGTTACTTGTAAATAGTAAACTTGTGACCTATATTATGGTATGAAGAACATAGCTTAGAAATCTTATAACCCTAACCCTAAATGGTTTCATTTTAAGTAATTGTTGCATTGTTGTTTTAGTTGGATTTGGGTTTAGTTTTTGGAATGTTCAAATCATGTACATGCTTTGCGATTCATGGCAATGGTAGAGTTTATTTGAACAATCCATTGTGGCACATATTTGGCTCATGGTTAAGGCAATGGAATTGTACAATATGATAAACCAAGACAAAAAAGTAAAATTCAATAGAACTTGGAGTTGCTAACTTGTGAGAGAGTGTGTTATTATATAACCAACATTCCTTATAAAGCAAGTTCATTTTCTTAGGATACTTAAGTTAATTCAAGATTTGTCAAAGAGGTTGAAATATACTTTTGTTTGGTGGAAACCATGAAAAGTAAATAATCAAATTGATGCATAATCAAAGAGGAAGGAGAGTGGGAATTCCATGATAACCTTAATTGGAAAAGAGTGGTAACCATATAACCTTTATGGCCATCATGAGTAGTGGGACAAACCCCTAGGATTTGGAAGAATTTTAAAGCACTATCAAACCTTATTGAGGATTCTAAATCTTGATATATTTTGGATTCAAGATGATGGTGCAAGAGACTTCAAAATCCAAGAAAAATCATTACATGTGTTGTGGAGGGTGTTGTACAAAGTATATCAAATTAGTAGAAGTTGTTGAAGATGTAACAATATCAAGGTTGAAATAGTAACAAACAACTAGAGGATTGGAATCCACTAATGTTGTGGTTAGACCATGGATTGCCATGAAATTTTATGACACTTTATTGTCAAATGGCATGTCATGTCATCATCACATGGAAGACCAAGTCAAATTATCAATCACAAAGGACAACAATATTGTTGACTAACTAATAAATGAGAGTCATTCATCAAATCAATGACATGAATCATGATGTTGATAAGTAGAACCGCATCATCTTGTTAACATATAGTATGCCATGTCACCATCATGGGAGATTGAGTCAATATCAATGACAAAGGTCCATGATTCCTAGAATTAACTAATTAATGAACAAAAATTGAAAAATAATATGGTAATTTACCAAAAAAATGAACAAGTTGTCTTATTGATTATAGTTGCAAAACCATGAGGGTCGAAACTTACAACTAGGAACTAAAAAAATTACTTTGGAACAGGACTGCACATCATTTTTTTTCAAAAAAATCTTTTACATGCAATTGAATTTTTGAATGAATTTTTCGGTAATTTGTTTTTTTTTATATTTAAATGTTCCCCAATGCATCAAAAAAAAATTTCAATCATTATTGAATAAACATGAATTTAAAAAAATGTGTAGATTTCTTAAAAATTCAATGTTTCATCTTGAAAAATGATCAAAATTTTTAATCATCGCCAAAAATTAAATTTTCACATTTTTTAGTTTTATCATATGTTAAACTATAACTTTTCTTCATAAATCATGTACATTATAACTTGTTTATATGTGGTAAAATATTCTTGAAGCTTTGAAATTCTGACGCAATTTTTGAAACATTTTTTGAATTTTTAAAGTTTTTATAATTCCACATTTTAAAACTCATGAGTGTTTTTTCAATGTGCTCAATATGTTCCTATCATCTATATGATTTTCAATGGAAATTCTTTGATTATATGAGTCCTTTTAATAGTCTTTGCAAAATTGACTCCATTGACGTAATAGATGTACATTTCAAATGTTTTAAATTAAAACCAAAACTTAAAATTGGATCAAATGAATTTGTATTCTAAGTTCTTTTAAGATTCATATGAGGGGAAAATTATTAACTCATCATGATTGCTATGGTTTTAAATGGTAATAAAAAATAAATCTCTAATTTTGACTTATTATGTCTAACATTCGATGCCCTTTTTGGTTTTTAATTATGTGTTTTAACCCATGATGCCATGTGGCATGTTGATGTCTTTTGCCAATAGTTAATAATTATTATAACTAGGTAATTATAAATGTAATTGAAAAAAATAATAGTCATTTTTGTGTCCAATTCAAAGGACAATATATGTTATAACAAGGGTAAAGTTTTTGGACTTGCATTTTGATGCAAAAAGCTACATGGAAGGATCGTTTTTAACATAATGACCAATCAATAAATCCAAAGTAATGTATGAATCATCATGTTGATTAATAGTCAAATATTTTATTACCACCACAATGCCAAAACATGTATTTTATGATTGGTCATATTTGATTATGGTCATTTTAAAATTCATTTATGCCATTTTTTAATTGTTTATCCCATTGTAATCAAATAGGACAAGTCATAAAAGATGTGCAATGCCACATCATCATGTTGTGACACTAGAAGTCTTTATTCCAATCACAAAAGCCAAGGTATTTTTAATAATAAAATTTAATTTATTTAAAGCATATTATTACAAGTTCAAGAACAATGATTTATCTTTTAAAACCCATTGGATGTCATATTAACTATAATTGCAAAACCATGACATCACATGACATCTGAATGCCTTATCAACTACATAGTGATTTTTGTGACTAAGTAGTTACAATTATAGTAAAAAACGACAATAGTTGTTTCTTTGGCCAATCAAAAAACCCATAATGCGTTTTGTGCTACCTTCCCCATGGGGATCATTGAAGGTTGTTCTTCTTCTAATTTTTGAAAATTTTAGTCAAGAACCTTTTTTTCCAATTGTTAATTCTTGGGGTTTTCGAGTCTATAATTTTACAAACTAAGGTTCCAATTGTGACATTTGGGTTTTGAAATAAAAAAATTGAACGTAGCCATGTAGTATAAAAATGTCAAGGACTTCCATTGTAATCATAGGTCCCACTTACATTGCAATGTAGGAGTCTATCAATTCTATTTCCAATATTTCCCCCATGTTGCAACTTGCCATCATGGGTGTGGCTCAAATGAACCACAATTGATGTAAAAATGTTAATTTTTGACAATTGTCTTACTACATTTGTTTATGTGGTACCCACTTTAATGGCATGTGAATCATGGAAAGTTGTGCTTATTGAATAATATAGATATTAAAAAATCTAAAATGAGTTAAATAAACTTCCACTATCAAAGTTTGGTTTGAATAAAAAATGTTTAACAACTTCGTCCAATAACATGATTTTCATAATGGGCTTTTAATTTTCATAATACAATTTTTTTCAATCTCAAAAAAATTATAGTTTAAAGTACTATTAGACAAATATAAAAAGCAATCAAATGTTCATTTTTTAGATTTTGTATTTCTCAAAATTTAAGGTTTTAAAAAGTTCATGAATCCTTTACAACATGTAAATGTGATGCAATGTATATGTTGTTTAAAGAAAAGTTGTAGCTTATAATATAAAGAACTAAAATTGAAAATGTTGACATGTTTCGGTATGATTTGAAATTATAACAAATTTTCAAGACAAAACACATGAAATTCTTACAAAAATAATGCACTTTCAAATTTTTATTTACTCAAATTTGATTCCAAAAAAAAGAAAATTGGGGCAACTATAAATACAATAAATAGAAAATTTCAAAATATTTCATTTGAAAATTCCTCGTCACAAAAACATGTTTTTTTAGTAAAAGGACTTTAAAAAGGACAATAGTCCTAAATGCAAAGTAAACACATTAATTCATTAAATGTTGTAATTTGGACCTTCGTAGTGAGGTCTTGTGTTGCATAATATATCAGTCATGTTGGGAAATTGGACCTTGATTGTATAGTAGATGATAAGTTCCACATCTATGGTTTTGACGTTGAATCAAAATTTATAATGAATGAATTGGTAGGTGATTTATTTGTGGTCCACCATTGAACGTTTATGGGTTTCAATGGCCCCAATATTTTTTGAAAATATCACTTCAAAAAAGCCCCTTGTGAAAAATTAAATTGTTTGGAAGATTCATGAAGATGAAAACATTTATTCCTTGACATCCTTATGGGCGGGGTGTCGTTGAATAATTGGGCCAATGATTGTCCTTTTGGTCCTTTCTAATACTAATGTGGTTTGGTTGGACACTTTATCCATGGACCATGGAGATGGGGGTAGCCATTTGAAGTCCATTTTTGGGTGTTATGGCATTGCTTAATTTGTTATTGGGGGCTACCTCCAAATCTTTTTTGAAATTTTCAAACATCAATGTTGCCAATTAGAAGTGGTCCACGCATGAGAGAAAACATTTTGAATGTGTATCATAGGGTTTGGATGGTCTTAGGAGGGGTGTAAGGACCCCATCTCTTGGTCATGGATTATGGAATCATTCCCGTTTTGAAGGCCTTGTGTGCTAAGCCAACTAAGGAGGTAGGCTTTGGGCTCATTGATGCTTTGACACCATGGAAGGTTAAAAGTTTAGTGGGAAATCCTTTTGATGTTAACATTTGGTTGTGGTTTTATAATCATTTAGTTGAAAATTGGGGAAAACCTTAAATTTTGTCCCCCATGTTCAATAGGGTTGGTGGAATGTTAAAAGGAGAATTTCAAGATTTGACTAGAACGCAAGGGGGGGATATGTGGAGTCCCATGATTGATTGTTGATGTTTTGAATGCAATGTTTTGGGCAAGGGTGTTTAATGGCTTGGTTTAAATAATTGGTTGTGCATTGGCCATTTGTCCTATGGAACTTGGAGATCCAATGTGAAGGGGTGGGGAATTTGTCAAAGGCTACACATGTTTAAATAAAATAGTTCAAAGGAATGTACTCAAAGAAATCCATCATCACATGCTAGAAGGTGGGATTGCCTTTGTGGTAATTTTGATGATTGAGAGGCTAATGTCAAGGGCCATGTGCCACTTGGGGATATATGATCAAGAGGAACTATAGGTTCGAAATGCCAAAACAAGTTGTTGGTCAATATTGGTTAAGTAGGGATGAAACGGAACATGTGTGGCCAATTGATAACTATTAAAATTTCAGTTGAATGAATATCTTGGTGCCAAGGGGGGTAGCTTTTGGTGTTGGTAATCAACCATCCATGGTGTTTGTAATCCAAGAGCTTGGAGGGTGGTTATCTCCCCATTCAAAGATTCAACCAATTTTGGTTAGATACCCCATCCATTTTGAAGTAAACACCTTGATGAAAGGATATGTGCATGTTAACCTTGGGTTTATCTTTTACCTTTTACGTAAAAGGTTAGTGATTTAGGGGGCATCTTCATAATTTTTATTACTAGGAATTGTTATCTCCACTTTTAGGGAATAAGGCCCGCTAATCTAACCAATTTTTAAGGATGGTAGGTAGAAAGTTAACCACTTAAATTCTAGAAGGTAGTAGTTGGCTAACTATTTGCTTAGAAGGTAGGAGGTAACTTGTAGAAAATTTAAAAGCAACATATAGTTTAATGGGACTTTTAACAATGGTCTTTTTTGGTATGAACTTGGGGGAGGATTTTAGGGGTGGTAAGGCCTTTTATTCCATACCTATTTCTCCCTTTCTTTGTTTTTTCTTGGTTTGAAATGTGTTTTTTTGTTTTTCCCTCTCATTATTTTTTCTTCTATCTTTCTTTTCTATTTATTTCGCTCTTCCTTTTAGTTTTCTTTCTATTTAAGATAATATTTTTGTTGACTATAGAATAAAGGAAGGGAAGGGATAAAATTCCTTGGATGTACTTGAATGGGATTAGGAAGGCAATAAACAAAGGTGCTTATGAAGAATCCTCTTTTCTTTTTGATTTTTCTGGAGGTTTTGTTTTTATTATTCTAGTCCAATTAGACAATAGGGGGGTCAAGTAGACAATATAAAAAGGAGGTAGAAGGTAGGTGGCCTTGGGAAAAAAAAACTTTTAAAGTTTGTATTTTCCATAAAAGATTCATTTCTTGAATGATTGTCAATGTTGGTACCCTATGGCAATAATTTTGTTACAAATTACGTTATGTTAAATGTGTTTTTTGTTTATGTGCTTTATCTTTTTTCTTTCAAGTTTATGACTGTGGTTTACTTATTTGCATCAAAAAGAACAATTTCAAACTAACATTCTCCAAATAGAGACAAAAGAATGTTCAAGAAAATATCCAACAATCTTGATTTAGAAATCCTAAAGCTTTTCCAAGAGTTACACACAAAATCATGGAAAGGAATTAAAATCCTTTCTATGTTCAAATCCTCCTAGTTATACGAACTCATAGTGTTGTTGTAAGTTAAACAATCATTAACCAATACAAGTAAAAAATTAAAACAAATTATTGGTCACAAGTTCAAATTCTCTTATTTTGTTAGCCAACAAGTTATTGCAATTGTTCGGTTACTAGTTCTTGTAACAAACCGATTATCCTTTGAACATGTTAATTAGAAAATTAAAGTATTTTCAATCAAAATCCGTTACTAGTTATTGGTTAACTAAACCAGTTACTATATACAACAAAAAAATTTGGTCAACATTACCCCCTTGGAAAAATTTAGAATTTTTCCTTGAAATGAGTCACCTAGAACCACTTGTTTAACCCCTGTAGCTAGATCATCAATAAGTTTTTGACTTGTAGTATCAACAAGTTCAACTAAAGGAATTGGTTGAAGATCGGTTTCTCCATAACAAGTGTATCTTTTAGTACTATATTTGGAGGGTAAAAAAGTTCAAAGGTAGGAATAACATTATTAATCAACGTAACCTCTATTCCTATTTGGTAAAAGTAATGGTACAAGTTTTCTGAGTGATAGGTTTTTCCAAGACTTCTACTTGAATGTTAAAGACAACAATAGGTACTTTCATAGGTTATATGGGTAAATGTAAGGTATAAGGAATAATAGTTAGCTTTGCTTCTCCCCTGATGGGTTCAAGTTCTTTGGTGGTGGTAATAATAGGTTTGTTTTGAGAACTTATAGCCATGGTAGTTGATCGCATAATTGAATTCTTTTGAAAAACATCAAAAGGTACCTCAACAAGTTAGCTATGGAGTTGGTCATACTTGTAACCCTCAAAATGTAATTAGTATGCAACGAGTTCATTCAAGTAAGCCTCTTCTTTTGCACGAATAATGTCCAAATTCTTTTGAATATGTTCTTCAATGATCTTTTGCATTATTTGCCACCATTCCTTCCATTTTGGGTTCTCTTCGACCAACGTTTGGTTTTACACCTTGAGCAAGGCATTCTCTAAAAGTAATTATTCAAACTCTTTTAATTGGATGTCCATGTAAATAGGTTGAAAAGTTTTACGAGGTGAATTCCGAAGTGTTTCCAATTCGCCCTTTAGGATTTGAATATGTATTCCAAGTTTGTGGGTACAATTTTTCATTTCAATGTTGACTTCTACCAACTATTCCTTCTTTTGCCAATAGGTACTTTCAAGCTCAAACATAATTTTTTCCAATTGTACATTAATGGCTTCCATTTTACCATAATCCCTTGTTGTCGCAACCTTAGCCTTCGGCTCGTCACAAAAAAAAGGGCTTACAAGGTTGCCGCCCAAGAGTCACATTAGATGCTCTCAGGAGTGTAAGAAAGTGCGAGGGAATGAGCCCTCACACTCGCGAAGGAGTTTCCACTTTGGAAGTTGGAGTCCATGTGGACCCCCAAATCTTCAGAGGGCGATTGTAGGGGTCAAAACTAAATGTATTGAAAAGTTCTTTTAATCATTAGAAAGTTCTCGAAGACCCATATATCTAAAATGGGCTTGCATGACCCATTTGGACATATGAAACACAAGTTATGGCTAAAAAAAGGGTCGAAAGTCAAATTGGCAGTTTAATTCTCAACAACTAAAAGTTGAGAATCGACCGATTTCCTTATGCACGGGTGGCGTGCGACATATTATTCGAAAGCTCTTGACGAGAGCTACAACTTTGCTTGAGATTTCATTTTAATCGAAAGTGTGCATGCAAATTTATGGGGCCCCAAATTTGCAAGAGTCCTAACTTTAGCAATGTCGGGACTCCCAAATCCCAAAATTTCGAAACTCCCAAGTGGGAGTCTCGGGACAAAATGCCATTTGGATGTGGGCCTTGTGGGAAACCACAAAATATACTATAAGCGGGAAGGTGGTGGCTTCTCTCAAGTTTGGGCTATGGTGAATCTTGTGACTCTAAGTTTGCCCTTGGTTCGTCTTAACACCAAAAGTGCTCCAACTATGCACTAAACAACTTGTTATTTATTTTTGTGCATGTCCGTGTGAGTGATTAAATGCTTGTCATTCTTCCTAGTCCCATCCCGGAGCTCCAGCACGCCCCCTCTACGCCCGAAATGCTATGAGCAAAAGAACATGTCCCCAACTCTTTGTTTTTTTGTTATTTCACTCCTGACTCACATTTGAATCTATGAAGGAGCTTGGGAATGCGTCACTTGTTAACCTTTTCTAAGTTAATCTATAAGGTTTTAAAGTCATTATGTGTTTTGAAATGGGCTTGGGTTAACTCATTGTACTAAGACTGTATGGTTTCAATTTTCTTGATTGTTCTTCTAGCTTCAACACCTTTAACCACTACAACAACAAGGGGCTATTTTGCGATCCAAATATCATCGTAAACAACAAAGAAAGATGTTTCCGAAATCCCGCTGTTGCGAACCATAATTCTTCACAAATTCTTAAGCTTTTGCGATACCATAACATTCGCACCCGTACAATCGCAAGTCCTTCG
>Ga0209208_10009449_pt1 | contig 12809 bp, 11 predicted proteins | sample S1TSphfallax_3_FD_187694 | JGI IMG/M metagenome (GOLD analysis project Ga0209208, IMG submission 187694) | Host-associated microbial communities from peat moss isolated from Minnesota, USA - S1T2_Fd - Sphagnum fallax MG (SPAdes) (version 2) | ecosystem: Host-associated > Plants > Peat moss >...
ATCTCTTGAAATCCCAACTTCTAAAGTGGGATCGGAATGGAAGCATTGACCCCTTCATCTTGAGAAGGGCATTTCTTTTACAATCCCAAATGTTAGTCATGCACTTGAGTTAAGATTACAATAGTTTGTATGATTACCCCTGAAAGCCAATGGTAAACATTGTGTCCATAAACCTCAAATAGGCCTTTTATTGATATTATGGATAACATTTTATCACATGAATAGATGAAATCTTTAAAAGGGATTAATAAGAGTAAATTATTATAGTGGAGGAAAATAAAGCATAATCATTTAATCACAAGGCACATGAAATCCCATTTCTGAAACAATGGACGCTTCACAAATATAATCATGTGTGCTGTTCATTCATTTTGAGGGGCATACTAGGTCTAGGAAATCAGTAAGACACATGAGGTTGATGAGTTGGGTACCAACACATCATAAGCCTACTTTTGGACCTACTTGAATTTACAGTGAAGACGGCTGTTACAATCTGGAACAAGCCCTCCTCAGTTTTGTTTTCTTCAATTTTGTGATCTATCCATAACCATGTTTCTTTTGTGGTGAATTTTTGCACCATTTAAACCAAAAAACAAAGATTGGATTCTTTGGGGTGTAAATTGGAAAAAAACTACTAAAAATTTGAATTTTTTTTCTACAAAACTGGGGGGAAAAAAAACACTGATCCAAATTGATGATCAGTCACAATTTGTTTTAACCAAATTTGGGTATAAACAAGATAGAAAAGGAAAAACTTTCAAGCATCCTTCTCCATTGTTGGCTACCAATTCAAACCTATTATAGAATTCTGGCAATTTTTATTCTTTTTGGAATCTAGCATTTTTGGACAATTTTTTGGTATAAAGAATCTTTTGTTTAGGTTGAAATCAGATGTTTTAGGTCAAAAATTTGCAAAAGTTTGCCAAACAAAACCGTTGGCCTAGATATACCTATTGGCCATTAAGAATGCCAAGTTGCCATAAAGAACTGATAGATGTTTTTGTAGTGTATTTGAAGGGTGCCTTAGAGCATGCCAACTTTTGCAACTCAAAAACTTGGGGTGTCAACTTAAAAATGGGGTGGTTGAAAGTTTTGAGGTTGAGGAGGCATCCAAACAACAACCTCAAACACTTCCATTTCTTAGGCCTGCTCAAAACTTTTTTCACTACCTCGCTATATAAATTACTAGTGATGAGTGAGATTTCTCACACACCATCATACCTTTCACTCTCCTAATAAACTCCTTGTCAAGAAGCTTTTGTTTTCTATAACCTATTTATAGTTGGAAATCTATTTAGTTTATGACAATCAAAGACAGCACTATAAGATTAACCAAAGGAGGTAGACCAAAGAGGATGCCAATGTGGTAGGCCTTCCAGAATAAGTGGGGGATCCATGTGAGATTCATCTGCCATTAGATTATTTAAGGTTAGGTTGCTTGTGGCCTTTTCGAGTCTCCAACAATTGAAGCTCCACTTCTAGCACTTATGCATAATTCTCATACATAGTTGTTTTGTACATTGCTTCCTTTCAATGCAACATCCTATAATGTTGTTGATCCAATGTCAACCATTTACAATTCAGTGCCTTATTACAAAACAGAGTTGTAGCATGAAGTTTGGTGAGGCACTTTTGGGCGTGGTCTTACCCTCAGTAAGATTTTTGTCCAGCAAAGGAGGCACCTTAAAATTATAGGTAACGTACCTCCTCTCCTTCTCAAATAAATAAGAGCCATTTAAAATTCTACCAGATCTTACACCAGGTCAGGGTATCAATATTTTTAGCCCCCAAAAAAACCAATTCTTACAATGCCAATTCTCATAAATCTAAAAACAACTAGTCATCATTTGGCGGTTCTCACCAGTTGGTTATTACATTTATTTTTGAATAAAAAAATGATATTCAAACTATTAAAATTTAATTGACTTTATTTATATTCTTCAAAATAAATAAAAACACAACTTACGTTACAAGCAATTTTTTAAAACATGACCAACATTATTTTTTTTTCCATTTTCATATTTCAACAACTTTGTCCCTTTCAAAGTCACCTCCAGATTTTTCCGACTCCTTTTCTAAATCTATATCCCTCTCAAGGACTTCTACTAAATTAAATCCTATTCGAAGGTTAGTAGGCCAATTTTTGTTGACAAATATCAATTTTTCTAAAATTTCAATTTGTAAACATCTCCTAATTTTAATAAGTATTCTTGCCAATGAAAAAATCCATCTTGTTTCAATTTGTGATCCAACAATGCCCAAAATTTGTTGACTAGAAAACCAATAGTAAGAAACATTGTTTCATGTTTCTCCCACCATTGAAAAGGACATTTGATGTTTTTAACATCAAATTGATACCTTATAAAAATCAGCAACTCTCTCTTGACAAGCTCTTCATTGATTTGCTTGTGCTTGCAATCTATTCAAAAATATCCAAATTGCAATCCTAATAAAAAATATGTTGGTGAACAAAATTTGTATATTTGACCTTATCAAAGGATGCAAATGTTCATAGGATATAAACCAACATAAGATATAAAGACTTCCTATCATATTTCTCAACAAGACTAACACCTTTTCCCCATCCAACAAATGAGGATAATATTTGAAGACTTTTAAACCTAGGGTCTAGCATTACAAAAATCATATTATGGGTTTTTTGGTTTCATATTTCATTAAGAATGAAAGGAAAGAATCCAACACACCACAAACTTCCTTTCTAATGTTAAAAACCAACAAAACCAATTCATCAACAATAATTAAATCATCTTCCATTAGGATTTCAAATGAAAGAACAATTTTGTTTTCTTCCTTAAGTTTTAAACTCATCAAATTTGTAAAGTGGAATGCATCATTAAGTAGCCAATGACCATGTGATTGATTAAGAACACATGCATAAACAATTAGAAAAAGACAATCCACAATAATTTAACAAATTTGCCAAGTTAAGGGTGGAAGCACTCAACTAATAACCCTCACAATAATTTGTCTATTATAACAAAACACAATTGCCAAACAAAACTCCAATGACTCTTGAAACATAATAATCTTATTAGCATATTTGCAAAACATAACACCAAAGGATTAGTATTTTCATTCAATTGAAGAGTTCAAAAAATTAAAAAAACACTAAAAGAATACTAAAAAAACAAAAAACTACGCAATTTTCATTAAATTGTTCAATTTCTTTGGTCGAATTCTAGTTTCAACATAAGCCTCATTCCATTTGTGCCTTCGCTTCCCAAATTTTTTTAAGCCAAGTGATGCACTTTTGCAAGTCTACCTAAGTAGATTTAATGGAAACATATTTCAGATTTTGGCAAACCTTTTCCTTTGTTGTACCATCTTCACATGCCTTTGAAAAAGTGTGCCCAAAACAAGTTCCTTGGAAACTCTTTTCTAAATCTTTCTTCACAACTCGATATATTCAATTAAAAAGTCATGGCATTGTTCCATGGTTCAAGCATTCATTTTTGACATAAACAACTATTTCTTCTTAACCCATACTTATCTAGCAAATCTATCAAACTTTTAGCCAAAGCTTGGCTAATAGTTTATATAGTTTTGAAACAAGCCAATAGTCACATGCTTTAGGTGCTAATCCTTCCCCAAAAAATTAATATTTGAGGCAAACACATCATATTAAGCTCTTTTAATTGGACATCCATAAATCAAAACTAGTTGTTGTAAAATGACATTCTACAATGCAAGAAAAACATGTAATTGATTTGTTTTCTCCATTAATCTTAGTAATATTTCTTGTGAAAACTCTCTTTTAGAAGGGAAATTTAGCTTTGGACATAAGTGCAAGGTTAATTGTTTTAGCCAAATACTTTCCAAAAACTAGATTAACAAATTATGTTTTACAATCAAAAGACCAAAATCTTCAAGGAATTTTATTTGTGTGACATCTTCTTTTTGGAAAAAATCTTTCATAGTAAACGTTTTTGAGATTGACCTTCTAGTTATATTTACTTTTTTTTTCTGGCAAAATGTTTTTTTTTTGTTTGTTTCACTAAATTGTTTGTTTCATTTTTTTGCAATAAATTTATGATATGCATTCACATGTTTTAAAACATAAGTATTCTATTTTTTTATAATAAAAAATTAATCCTTTCCTTGTTTGTGTTCTTGGATTTGTTGTAATTACTGGATTTTTATGACACAACGTACATTGCATGATTTGTGCATTTTCTAAATTAGTTGTTGCATTATCATTTACACAATAAAAACTGCAAAGGCAAACCCATCTTTGGGTGGTACCACTAGGAACATCACACTTTGATTTTCTTGGACCCATTGAACTTTGAAAAATCATAAGAAACATGTAGATAAATATTTTCATAAATTTTTTGCATGGATACATTTATTAGGTTCCATAGATTTTGAAATTTCAATAATATTAAGACTATTGTGTACTTTGATGTTCGTAATCATTGCATTTAAAAATAGTTTGAAGAATGTAGTGTTGATTCTTTTCCTTGATCTTTTTGGTCAAGAACACAAATTTGAACATGATTTGTGAATTTTCTTGGGAATATTTTTCTTAACGTAATTTCAAAATCATTTTATTTTTAATAAAAACTTAAAATAAATTATGTAATTTGGAAATTTTATTTTATTATAAAATTCATTGAATAAGTATAATTTAATTATGAATTTCCAAAGTTAAAACTATCGATAATTGAAAAGGCCATTTTAATTAGGAATACAAATTTTTTAAAAATTCCCTTTTGTAATTCCAAAATAAACTTCAAGCCATATATTAAAGCATGCAATGGATAAACATTGAAAAAGTTATAATTATGAAAAACATTTAAAGGAAAAGGCCTAGGAAAATTATTTGGTCGCTTTTGGTTCCTTGAAGTGATTCCTAGTGGTACCACACAAGGAAAAGTTTGCCTCTAACATAAAGATGTTTTCCATGTAGTTTCTTATTTTGTTTTGAACATGTAACTTTTTAAAGTTTATTTTCATTACTTATTCACTTTCTTTCTTTTCATTTATACTTCCTTCAATTTCCACAATAGGGCTTTCAATTTGCACATTAATGTTTTCTTCAAACTTTTTTTCCATAATTTTACCATTCATGCATATTTCAATTGCCTCATTATGAGGACTTATTTTATTTTCATCTATAGAAACTTGTTCCATTGATAGTCTTAAAAAAATAAATCCAAAGTTAATGGAGAAAACATATACTTTTTTGTACCAACTAAAAAATTGGGAAACTATGAAACTAGTTGTAATTAGAGCAAATCATTAATAAACAAAGGGTTAAAGGTTTAAGAAATGGGGTTTAGGGTTTAGAAAATTAGTCAAAAGAAATTAAACATATAGAAAACTTTGTGTTCCTACCTACTATCACACTACTACTTCGCACTTGCTCCTTCATGCTTCACACTTCTCCTTATGCTTTGCACCTAGTGCTTCACGTTTCTACTTGTTGAGTCATGTTCTTCGTTGTCTACATTGTGTTTTTTGTTTAAAGTTTAAGATACATATTATTGGTCACTCCCCCTTGTTTCATTGTTTATTATTTTGCCTTTCATTGCTTGTTGCTTGCCTTATGTCAACTAATATTTCCCCCATTTCATGTTTGTATGTGAAGGACTTTGGAACATCAAGTTTCTTTAACTTGGTAAGTTTTTGGATTTTTTGGGTTTTTTTTGTTGAAGTTGTGAAATGTTTTTGGTTAAAGTTTCATTTTTTCATTTGTTTTAATTTCTTTTTTTTTTGTTTTTCTATTTTGGCATTTTTGGATTTTTGGAGTCTTTTTTTTTCAAGTTGTAAATTTTTTTTCTTCTATTTTGAAAAGAAAAATTGCATTTGTTTTGTTTTGTTTTATTTCATTTTTCTTTTTCTTTTTCTACTTTGGCATTTTTGAATTTTTTGTTGTTCTAGTTTTTTTTATTTCTAATTTTTTTGGGAACTTGTTTATGTGTAGAATTTTAATCTTTTACAACATTAGCATTCATTAAACCTTCCCTTATATAATCTTTTTTAATCATGATGAGCGAGAAAGGTTAGTGATTTTTTGATTAATTTTCTAAATTCTAAACCCCATTTTTAAAATTTAACACCCCATTTCTTAAACCCTTAAACCCTTTGTTTATAAATGTTTTTATCTATTGTAAATAATTTTTCATTTGCTCATTGTAAAAGTGATTATTCTTTGATACATAATATATTTGGATTTTGATTAATTTTGGACACATTCTTGTGAAAACTACCAATGGATTAGTTTTTTACAAATAAAAATAGAATAAAGTTTAATTGTAGTGAAACAATTGAAATATTCATGAATGATGTAATTATGGAAAAGAGATGTAAAGAGAACCTTAGTGTGTAGGTTGAAACAAACAAAATAAAAAAATGAAACTAAAAAAATGTGGATGTAGATCATATTATTATTGCAAAAAAAATTCAAACAAAGAATAGTTTGCTAAAACAAACATTGGGAAGATAACCTACAAAGAAAAAATCAAATATATTAATATATTTAAAGGGTCAATCTCAAAAAAAATATTGTGAAGGATTATTTCCAAAAGGAAGATGTGCCAAAAAAAGAATTCATTGAAAAGCTTGGTCTTTTGATTGTCAAAAGTAGTTTACCAATTTAGTTTGTGGAAAGTACTTAACTAAAACATTTGGCTCTATATTTTTGTCGAAAATTAAATTTCCCTTCCATGAAACAATTTTCACAAAAGTATTACCAAGGTTCGTGGAGAAAACAAGTCAATTGTATGTTCTTCCTACATTGGTTGGTAGGATGTCAATTTCCAATTGTTAGCTTTGAAATTACAAAAATTGCAAAACAAGCTTTGGTTAAAAGTTTGACAAATTTGTTAAATAAGTATGGCTTAAGGAAAAATATCATTGTTTATGTCAAAGATGAAGGTTTTAATCTCAATGCTAGGACTATTGCATTGAAATGTATTATCAATTGTGAATTTCTTGGTGTAGAGGAAAGCTTCCAAGGAACTTGTTTTGGGCAGACTTTTTCAAAGGTGTGTTAATATGGCATAGCAAAAGAATAGGTTTGCAAAAATTTGAAATATGTTTTCACTAAGTCTATTCAAGCAAATTTGTAAAAGTGCATTACTTGGACCAAGAAATTCGGGAAAGGAAGATAAGAATGGAATAAGGCTTGTGTTGAAATTAGAATTTGGCCAAGAGAATTGAATAGTAATACTAATAATTTATTACTATTTTGCAAGTTTGCTAGTTAAAGTATTATGTTTCAAGAGGCATTATAATTTCTTTTTGTAATTGTCATTTGTTATAGCAAATACTAGATTATTATGATAATTACTAATTGAGTGCTTCCACCTCTAACTTGGTAGATCTCTCATATTATTATGGATTGTCTTTTTTAAATTGTCTTTGCTTGTGTCTTAAATCAATCCCATAGACATTGGCTACTTAATGATGCATTATGCTTTGTAATTTCAATGAGTTTAAAATTTAAGGAAGAAAATCAAGTTATGTTTTCATTTGAAAGCCTAATGGATGATGATTCAATTGTTGCTAATGAGTTGGCTTCGTTGGCTTCTAATCTTAAAAGGCAGGTTTATGGTGTGTTGGATTTTTTCCTTTCATTCTTAACAAAATATGAAAACAACAAAGCACATAATATGGATTCTTTGATGTTAAACCCTAGGTTTTAAAACCTTCATATAGTATCTTCATTTGTTGGTAAGGAACAAAGTGTTCTTGTTGAAATATATGATAAGATGTCACTATATCCTATGTTGGCCAAATGTCATTAACATTTACATCCCTTGGTAAGGTTAGATAGAAATTATTCTAACTAGGATATTTTTTTATCGAGATTGTAGTTTGGATATTTTTGAGTAAACTAGTAGAAGAGCTTGTTGTCAAGAGAGGGTTGCTAATTTTTAGACGATACCAATTGGATGTTAAGACATCAAATGTCCTTTTCAATGGTGGGATCATCATAAAGCAATGTTTCCTATTGCTGGTTTTCTAGCTTGCCAAATTTTTGGCATTGTTAGATCATAGATTGAAATAAATAGGATTTTTTCCTTGGCTAGAATACTTATTAACTACAAGAAATGTCATTTGCAAACTGAAAATTTAGAAAAGTTAGTAGTCGTCACCAAAAACTAGCCTAATGACCCTAGAGTGGAATGTAAAATATCCATCTGATTTAGTAAAATTCCTTGAAAGGAATATAGACTTAGAAGAAGAATTAGAAAAATTTGAAAGTGATTTTGAAAAGGATGAAGTTGTTGAAATACGAAAATCAAATAAATAATTTTTTGGTTATTTAATTTTATTTCTTTTAACAATATTTAGGATCTTTTTATTTTTAAGAATAAAAATAAAATCAATAATTTTTTGATAATTTTGGTTATGATTTTTTTATTTGAAAAAAATGATAATAAATATTTTGTGAGAACTGGTCAATTTTTATAAAAAAAAATTTGACACCCTTACCCAGTGTATAATTTTCTAAAGTGAGAACCAGAACCTTTTGTAAGCTATTTTGTGAAGACTGGATGCAGAAGGTATCAGAAAAATCTGATACCCGCCCAACACTGGTCTCGTTTGGGCTAATCCTTGGCCTCATGGATGCAACATCCGGAAAGAGCTACTCTTCATCCGAGAGGAGACCCAATTCCATCAGCAAAAGGCATTTGAAATGTACAGGGTAAGAAAAAGCTTTGAGGGTGTTTCTGGATTATGGGGCCCCGCCATGGACTCGAGCTCAGCTGGGCCCTCCAAATCCCAGAAGAGCCTCAAACCTAAACCCTACCCTACTTAAAGAGCTTTTCAAATTTCAAGCACCTTGCAAAAGTCAAAGATAGATACTTTATTTTTGGGGGATCTTTGACTTTTGTAAGGCCCCCTAAAATTTAATTTGAAGTTAAATTTTGCTAGGGGAATTGATTCAAAATTTAAAGACCAAATGAACAAATTCATTTACACATACAGGGTAAGTTAAAACTAGGTTTTCAACAAATGTTGTTCAAATTCAGAAAATAGGAACCAAGAATTTTTATTTTTTTTTGGGCCCTTTTATGACATTGATAGGTATTTAATATGCATCTTATTGGGGGCAGGCGGTTGTGCTGGATTTTTTCGGTTTTTAAAAAAATCTTTATCTGTTCTCACTATGTTCTCATCAAGTTCTCAGGAGGTTCTTAACATGTTCCCAAAGTCTCCAAATGTATTTCCCAAAATCACTTTCACTTACATGGTTTTGCACAATTTTGCACTTAACACATTAAAGGTTTGGCATTTACATTTATAATATGTCTAAAACCATATACTCACACAACACTGCAAATGTATCATGCTCCACTTTCATGCTTGCCTTCTTTGAGTTATGGGCATCAAATCAGCCCACCTCCACTAATATGATTGCAATTACTTTGAAAGAGTTCCTAATTGGTGCAAAAAGAATATTTGAGGAACAAAGTGGGAAACAGGGTCTCAAACCATGAGCACACCAGTGTGGGGCAGGTATTTGTTTTTATATATAAAAGGTCAGGTCCGAGTCTTTGAAAATAAAAAATTCAAAGAACTGCCGGAGTCTGGTTTTTATATTTTTAGGAGATTTAGAGAATCGCTGGGGTCCAGGTCCCTTACCTCATCGCTGGGGTGATGAGGTAAGGGCAAGGGTTAAGGTATGTGATTAATGGATTATAAGGTTTGATTCTTTAACAAAATCAAGGACGATACAAGAAGGTTCTTTTATCAGGGTTTTTGAAATACCTCTTTGAAAAACATGTCAGGTCTTCAACAATGTTTTAGAAAGCTGGATCTTTGCTAAGTTTTTAAAGGCTTTGACAAACGATTTTAAATCTCTTAACTTTAAAAGGCAAGCTCCTACCAATCTAAAACTACACTAATGTTTTGCAAGCGTGAGCATATGTGTTACTTGAATGTACAAGCACCAATCACAACTGAGAATGTATATTGATTATTTGTAACAGCTAAGCGAATTGGAAGAATTTATTTTTCTTTCAATCTGAAGGTAAGACAATCTGAATATGAAACAGTTATTGATCCAGATTTTTTAAGAGACATCCTACCTTGTTATTCTCCTCAGGTAGGGTTCAGTTATGGATTCTTGAAATTTTAAAATCATTGGTTATGAGATGAGGACGAGTGTTAACTTTCAGAAAATGTTGGGTAAGAGAGGGGTCCGTGTTTTTGAAAAAGTAAGACCTGACAAGCATATATATATATATATATATATATACACACACAGATACCCAGTCTGATACTGATTAATACTCAATGCAAAAGCAAATACCCACCACACACTGGAGCACACAAATGGATAGATTTGAAAGCATGCTGATGAACCCAGTTTTCGTTAGCTGAGGTGTTGGTTTGGGAGTGTTTTGTGGTCCCCTTTTGGGTTGATTTGTTCGTTCTTCTCTTCCCAATGAATTCTTTCATTTCTGCCAAAAAAAGAAAAAAAGATTGGCAGAGAAAAAAAAGGGCTCTTGGATCTTAGGTATTTAGTGAGACCTATTACATGTTAACAAATAACCTACATGAAAGGTTGCTTTGGTGAAACAAATCCCATTGTTATTTACCAAAATTTGACCTTCCCAAAATCATTCATAATCCACATTTCTTTGTTCATGATCTAACACCAAGATTCAAATGAAAACACATAAATTTTATCTAACTAATCCATTGCGAACATGTGCCCACTTCCTTGTTGCTCCTTTGAAACACTCCATCTGACATCCTCTAAAACAATGTATCACATTTCAATACAGTGGTTACACCTTGTGTTCATCCACATAACACAAGCACCATTAGCTTGTGGGCACCACTACTTACAAAGGATCCATATGACCACCATTCATGTGTAAAAAGCAGGAAATGTGCAGGATTACACAATGGTCTTTCCAAATTTGACACTGACAGACCTAAGCTTCCAAGAGTAAAACTGCAAGAAATAAATGCTTGGACGTTGAAGTTTTTGCTAAGAATCGAGCTGCAAGCCATCTATTTGTGATGATTTAAGAAGATTAAAATTGCTACTGAGATTGGTATGCCAATGACTAATTTCTAAACAACAAATGGTGATCCGTTTCCTAGTTCATAAAAAAAGGTTGATTGGTTACTGGTTATGGCGAAAGCAAGCAGAAATGACCTAGAGAATCCAGTTGCCAGAGATCAAAGACTGGGTTGTGTCAGTATGTCCATTGGGTACAAATTAGACCTAGAATTACCTATGACTTTTATCTCCTTGCTACATGAATTTAAATTGATTAAATAAATTGGATTCCTCATGAATTTTTACTTAAGCTACTATTTGTTTAACCCTGGTCACCCAATGAAAATAATTAAGAGAAGAGAACAAAGTTTGAACACCAAGTAGTGACATGTTGAGGTTTGTGAATAAAAGGGGAATGGTGTTGTGAAATCTTGCAGATGTGAGGATGTCCACCCACACACACCCCTTATTGGGCTTGTATCAGTGTTCACCAGATCCAACATACAGTGTTAATTTTCTCCCATCCCCACCCATAAATTCACTCAACAGTCCATGAAAACCTGGATAGCCTAATGTGAGATACTATTTAAATATCAACCATGTTTAGAGATGGTGGGCCACTCAAAAACAGTTATTACCATTTGCAGGCCAGGCTTTAGGAGAGCACTGTATTGTGGCCATATTTACAGGATGAAACTGAGTTGCACACTATTGTTTACTATACTTCATCTAAAACAAGGTGAACAGGCCCCTTTAATGTGTGGGTGGACATACTCTTTCACCCACAAAATGTGCAAAAACTTCCTTCCTTTAAGTCACCAATTTGAACAACCTCAATCTTTGGGTTGTTTAGTACATTGTCTTGAGCAAATGGGTTAGGCACCATTAGTCCTTTCTCTTTACTCAAACACAATATCCTCATAATCATTTCATAATCCTTCCATTACATACAGTACACACCTACTACTAACAATCCACACTTCTTTGTTGAATATACTTGGTTGGGCTCAGCAATGCTATGCATTACCAGTGATATTTTTCTTTCTTATTATGTTCCCATACAATTATTAAATTCATCATTATTTATGTCAATGTAAAATTTATTTTTAATTAATATAAATATCATGAACATGAAAAGGCACATGTTAATTTGTCTTTTCATATCCATGTTGATGGGAAAGGAAAGGGGTTGAAATAGTTATAAAAGTAAGAGATAATTATTAGGAAAGGAGTGAGATAATTATGAGGAAGGAAGTTAGGTAGTTAAGATTGAAAATGAGCTAATTATATTTGAAAATGTCTCTGGAATTGTCCAGGGACGACCATACAAAGGAGTATGCAAAATCAATTAGGAGCCTATGAAACTATGAAAGATTTTTAAAAATCACCCATATATGAGTTCCTCAAAATTCTCATCATTGGAATAAATCATTTTGATTTTCCTTGACAATTAGACCTTTTGTGAAGTACATTGTGCCAAAAGTCAGTCATGTGACTGTACTGTACACAAAAGTATGCAATCTCTATGGTCAAGCAGGAGATGCCATATTATTCTTTCTCACACTCACACCAATTGTTGAATAACTAGAATCCCTTCCAAATCCCAAAATCCTGTTCAAAACTCCCTACTCCTACTCCAGAAACATGAGCCGAACTTTGCAACATAAAATTGTTGACCAACCTTGAATGATGTGGATGTAATCTGTTTTTTTATTGTTACACAGCTGCATCAGCAAATGATACAAATTTAGAGCAATTACTTAGTGTTGCCATAACCTGAACTCAGGCCACTGTTGTAGATGAATAAAAATCAAGTGAA
>Ga0209208_10009451_pt1 | contig 12808 bp, 11 predicted proteins | sample S1TSphfallax_3_FD_187694 | JGI IMG/M metagenome (GOLD analysis project Ga0209208, IMG submission 187694) | Host-associated microbial communities from peat moss isolated from Minnesota, USA - S1T2_Fd - Sphagnum fallax MG (SPAdes) (version 2) | ecosystem: Host-associated > Plants > Peat moss >...
TGCTGTATTGACCCCATGCACCAACATTGTACAAAATCTTCAAAAGAAACCACAAAACGTTGAATTCCAAACATGACAATTTTTTATATAGAAATCACAAAATGTTGAGAATTTCCAATGTGCTGAAAACTCTAGTGAGCAAACAACAACCTTACCATTGCCAAAAGAAAATGTCCATCACATACAAATCTTTGGAACACACATCTTGCTGGATGCAACATATATCTTGCTGGATGGCTGAGTTCGGTGATGATGTGCAAATGAAGTGGTTATTCTTAACCCTAAATTCAGACCGATGACTTTTGTTTTTTTGGTTCATATCGTTCAAAAAACCATCATGTGCCTCTTGAGAGCTAGAAAGAGGAAAAGATAGACATCCAATGTGTAAATCTTTCTAGCAAAAGGTCATGTGGTAAGAGATTCGAATTGTGGATTTGATGACCGACCTTGAAATGGCAAACAAATTTCCAAAGCTGTATGTGACAGCAAACTGAGTGGGGAAGACTAGCATTGTCATGGACTATCCACCCACCGCAAATCCAGCCCACACAACCAATTTAGAATGCGGTAGTGAAGAAAACATGTCAAATAGTCCTTCTCCTTCATTTGACACAAGCAAACACTGCTTACAACACCTGACCCACCCCTGCATTGCTCCCAAAGGAATTTAACACCCACATGGATGTCTCATGCTCCCTCAATTGAAATAAGAGCACTTCTCAAAATCCTTCATCACAAAGGGGATCAAATGGAAACCATCTTATCATTATGGATGGTGGGTATTTCTCTTTGAAAAGTAGAAACCTCTTGATCCATAGTTTCACAACATTGTTCCAAAACCCACAACAATATTTTATTCTAAGCCTCTATTGGATTGCCAATCATAAATTAGGGTTCGGGGCAACATACCAAGAATGTCAAGGTCATTCCAAGTCCAAGAAAAATGGCAAATGCAATCATTCTCTACAACCATTTGCATTGATAGAAACATTAATTTTCATCCTCTTAGAGTGTTTAATCCTTTTAATTTGAAAGCCTTGTCACTAAAAAAACAAACTCCTAGTTGGTTGTTTCAATCCAAAATGCAACAACAAAATAGATTTTCTTGGGTCACTTATCATTTGCTACACTACGGTAGCCAAGTCTTTGAGTGTATTTTCAAGAACTTGGACATAAGGTGGAGATGAATTTTTCATGGCTAGTGCAAATGGACAAGATTTCTTCTTGTGCAACAACCCATCAAGTCACATTGTCCAAAATAAATACCATGTAAGTCAACATTGTGTAGATCTTGATGATGTACTCATAAGATGTTTCTCAAACAAAGATTAGAACTTTGTGCCAAATATCGTTTTCCTAATGCAATCTAGTGATCATCAAGGTTCCTCAAAATCATATGGCATTGCCATGTTTCTCATGGAGAAATGGTGTTCATTCCTTGTTTCCCCATTCACAACACAAGATGACTTTATATCTAACATTCTTTAGTTTGTTTAGTGACATGCGAATAGGTTAATGTTTTTGTTGTTGCTATGAAAGGAAGAGTTGGAGGCATAATTGCAAGAGAAGGAAGGGGGTTGAGGAAAGTGTTGGTCATGAAGACTAGACATACATTCCTTATGGACAATTGACAACAATGGGTTGTGTCAACCATGTTTGTAGTCTCTTCAACTTCTTTGAACATTCCCCCCATTGCCAACATCAATTTAGTTTGGTCTATTATTGAATTCAATTTGTTGAAAATAGACCAACAACAATTATGTAAATATTTTTCACTAACAATAATGTTAAAATATACACAAAAAAACTATTAGAACTAACTTACATATAAAGGATGTTGGACCATCAAATAATCATGAAGAAGCTTCATGCATGGAAAAAGAATAATTAGCTCAATTTCAATTGGTATGAGGTTTGATGTCACCTCACAAGGAATTTGTAGGTTCAATTCATCACTAAGCTAGATGCCAATTTTTTATTTACTATAATAGCCAAGTTGCCTATAATAAAGGTCATTAAATCAACTAATTACCAAAAACCATATTGTAGGACCCTACATGGGTTATAATCTTCACAAAAGGTTGAGTGATTTGTAGTGGGTTAATATTGGTAGGTTCACATTTCAAAAATTGTTGAGTACTTAAATTAGGATACCAATGACAAATTTGTTTGGAAATTGTAATTGCATTTTATGACATTCCAAAAGACCAACACATGAATTAAACCCACCATGTCCCAAGTCAAATAAAGACAATTTGGTACCATTTTTTTCCAAAAGTGAAAGTTGTGTTTTAAAAGTCAATGATGGAAACAAAACATCAATTAAAACCTTGTACCTAAACTCATGGTGGGCATTTTTGTTGTAACCTCAACATTTGAAACATGAAATATTGTGAAGTTCCAACATTGGATGGAGCAAACTATGTGCAAGTATAAATTACAAATTACAAATTTGGTATTAAACTCATTAAACCAATCCTTTGGAGTTCACAACCATCATCAAGGAAATGTTGCAATGTTGGGGGCATAAATCTCATATTTGTCAAACAATATATATTTGGGCTTCACATTCCTTTGCACTAGCAATGACGATGGTTAAATTATTTTTTGTAATTTTTTCATAATCAATTATATATTTTCAAAAGATATTTTTATAAATTTCACTATATGTCATTGTTCCATTATTATTTTTCCATTCTAAATTGGGTAGACAAAATGTCAACAAAATTTTGATTTATTAAATAAGTTCAAAACAAGATACAAATAGATCAAATAATAATAATAATAATAATAATAAATTTTTTAAATTAAAAATTTGAAAGAATGTAAAAACTAAAATACAAACAAACAAAAATATTGAAAGGGTGCAACATAAACAATAAGAAATGATTCTAAAAAAAAAATTCATCTATGATGAATTATAATATGGAATGGCTCTATAATTGTCACAGGGATGATCACCAAAATCTCATCCTACATAAACAAGTTCCAATGAATTGTCATTAAAATTAATGGTGATGAGAAGGAGAAAAGAACTTATAGGAAAAATTCAACAAATTTATCTTCAAAGGATGTAAGAACCATGATCTATGAGGATGATCCCTCAAAGGCCTCATCATTCGTGTTATGGGTTTCCAATTCAAGGAAAATATGGTTTCTAAGATTCCAATTCAAGTTCAAATTGATTGATTTAGCTTCAAAGTTCAAACCAATGTTGTGTGGGTATCATAAATGGCACCAAATTTTCATTGGTTATCAGGGCTGTTCTTTAATTTCATAATTGATGTTTTAAAAAAATGAGATAATTGGTTTTGATATATTATTGACATTGTCCCCCACAAAATAAATTTGACTATAAAACCACAATTCTTGCATGCAAACCATTGGTTATTTTGTTACTTGAAATAATAGGAACTTGCGGTTCATTGATATTGAATTTTGACATGAAACCAATCAAGAGTGATAATGTTATGTGATTCTATGAAATTCAACTAAAACAAATAAAAGTTTTCTTTCTTTGTTTAATATTTAATGTGATTTGACCATGGGCTACCAAGCTTAAACCTACCTCTTTCTATATTTTTTCATTTGAGTTGTGTTGCAATTTGACTAGGGTTTACGAAGTTTGAACCTCCTTCCTTGTTTGTTCTATTCATTCCAATAGTGTCATAAATAAATGTAGTGTGCATTGTGAAAATGCTACATTACAAAATTGTAGTAGAATTGAATGTTGTTTTAGTTTTGGTTTTTAAAATATTGTTCTAGTTTTAATGTTGTGTTCTATCTCTAGTGATTGTCCAAAACCCATATTCTCCCTAGTCCAATCCTTTCACAATGGCCCCATTATTCCCACAATCTTCCAAGTTCAAATACTTTTATTCCAACAAGAACCCCTTCATTGTGGGTGAGCCTCTTCTCATACATGATTCCAATGTAGCTTCCTCATCTTGTGGTCCTTTTGCATGTTTCCCTCCCTTATTTTCTCCATGCAATATTGATATTTCAAATGATCTAAATCATGAAGATCCTATAAGTGATGATCTTCCCACCCTTGAAATAGATTTGTTGAATGTCTAGTTCAAACTAGATATCAAGAAAAGGAATTTTGATGCCACTTAAAAGTTTTAACACTCTTGGGTTGCAAAACTTTTGTGTGCAAAATTGTCCTTAAATTCAAATGGTAGCTTGCATAGTGTCAAGTGCAAGATTTGCAATGAGTTGGAAGGAAAAAATATGTTGCTTGTTTCTAAGTGGGATTCCTTTTGTAAGCATGCGTGACATAGGAAGAAAAACAATAATATTGGGATTGATGTGAAGAAATGGGATTGGTATTATTCCAAATTTTGCAAGCATGCCAAGAACTAGAAATTACATGCTTCCTATAGCCATGAAAGTGTTGTTGCCCAGAACAAATGGGTTGGTAGGAAAGTTGTGCAATTTGCCACAATCTTACATTTGTTTTAGCAAGGATAGAATATGAAACAATGAAGTTTCTATTTGAGTTCTTGATAATGCCAAAAATTAACAAGAAGCACTAGACCAATTAATAGATTTGGTTGGAAAATGGTAGAATCCATGCATTAAAAAGTAATGAAAGCAAATAGGGTAATAGTGGGGGCTACTTTTTATGTTGTTATTAGTTGTGATAAAGTTTTTACAATTGACAACCAATCTAGGTTATCTATTAATTGTTATGCAATGTATAATTATGTAAGGATTCCAAAGTTCATTTCTTTGAATTGGGTGCTTGAAGGATTTGGGTGTGATAATTTGATTAATGTTATTATGGAAGCTTTGATGATTGGTGGTGGTTTGCCAAGAAACCAAATTGTTTAAAAGTTCATTTGTTTTGGGGTAGATGGTGTTAATGTGTTTCAAAGACCAAAAATGGTGTTGCAAAATAAATGCATGACACATGTGCTCTTCATTCCATTGGGGTCCATTATATGACCCATCACACTAATTTGATGGTCAAAACATTGTTGGGACTACCTTTGGTGATACACTTAGAAAATTTGTTGCAATGTTTATATTCCTATTTTTCATTCACTTAAAAGACACTTGAAGTTCACAAAAAGAATTCCCTTCTATTGCATGTTTTCATCAAGTTTGCACAATTTAAAGACGTGCTTTTGTGTGGCATGGTAGGAGCCATCAAGGTTTATCAAACAAATGTTTATAATATGTATTGTGATCAATTCCAAGTTCACTACTGATAACTTTTGGGCCTTCAAATCATTGTTGAAGTTTAAACATGAGCACATTTATATGCATTGAATACTTTATTTGAATTTTGGAGTTTCACATTTGTCGTTTGAGCTATATGGTTGATAGGTTTGGGTAGTCCACTAAGATTTGCAGACCATGTTGTCTTTAGTGGTGATTCAAGATGTATTTGTTGTTCAATCATTGGTGAAAAACTAATGCATAGGTAAGCCTTGCAACTTTCTCCCTTCTATTGTTCATTTTTTTTCCCCCAATCCTTTGATTTTCTTTTCATTTTGTGCAAGCCACAAGTCCATGATTTTTTGTGTGTTTTGACAAAGGTTGGAAAAGTTTTGAATTGAGAATTGTAAACTAGTTTTCTAACCAATAGTGTTATGGATGCTCTTGGAATTGTATATCCCCAATATTGGATGCAACTAGAATGTGATGCATCATTTGCCAAATACCTTTATGTTATTAAATGGACTTTCTACTATGGCAAAACCCACAAGGTGCATGAACAAAATATTTCATAGGTAAGTTCTTCAATACTCATGACCTTGATTCCCAACAAGGTGTGTTCAAGCTCACAATGAAATCAAATGCGATAGAATGTATGGTGCCCCTTTTTGACTTGAATCTTTTAACCAAAATGTGATGCCTTCTGATAGCATTTGAAGTACTTGTGTTTAGATTCTTAGAGTATGTGAAACTAATTGAATTGGCCATGGTGCAAATACTAAATAATGTGGAGGACAATAAATGTTTTTCTACTTGGCTTCTTTGAAGTTGAACTTTCATAATAGGTTCACTACCCATCTACCATTTGTGCACATGTTTGTACAATAGTTTTATATTTTGCAAAATTTCCCATACGAGGAATGCATTGCGCAATGGAAAACAACATGCCATTGATATTGTATAATGGTTAAGGTGTTTTATGGGCTTCTTGGGCCTATTTTCATAAATGTAGAAGCTTGATGGCTTATGTTTCTATTTTTGTTGAATTCAATGGTTGTTTCACATCTTGGCTTCCATCTTGTCAACATGGTCTACCCACTTTTCATCATTTAATTGCAACAATGTATGTTTGGTGGGTTTTTTGAAGTTGTAAATGTATGTTAATTTGGTTTGATTTTGTAGGCCACTTGTGTTGGAAAGGCCAATTTTATAGATTTGATTCCACTGCAAGCAATTGGGTTTGCTTTTGAAAGTTGGTGGTTCACTTCTTAATATTCAATCTTCTCAATTTTTGTTTGCACATGTGAATTCATATAAAGGAAATTTTGATCACCCTAAACACTACAAATTGGCACAAATAAATGCAATATTCAAAAAATAATTTAAAATTTTTTTCATCTCGAAGCCCCAATGTGCAATATCAAAATAACCAGAAAGCTTTAAGGATTTTAAAATGATAATTATATGTTAGCACCTTTGATTATAAAGGAAGGGCAAAAAAATTCACCTTATAATTTTTAGGGGCAACCATATTGAAATTAAAAAATCTAGCAATGATGGCAACTAAAGCTCCTACCTAAATTGACTTTTAGCCAATTTTGCACCAAATGATTTTCACAAGTGACCCCACTGGTTAAATTGTAGAATTGAAAATAAAATAAAAATGGTATACGCTTACCTTACACATGCATGCCCCTTATATTAAGGTCCTTCATAAAGCACTTCCATACCCTTGTAAGGGGCTTTGATACAAGGGCCATGTTTTTCTTTATGCATAGTAATGCCCTATTTTTAAACCTCCAAACATGTCTTCACAAAATAGCAAAAGGGCCCATTTAAACCCAACATAAGGCTTTGGTTGTCCCCCTTCCACTTATTAGCTTTCAACCTAGGTTGGTGGTAGTGGCATTACAAGCTCCCAAATTAGGCCAACATAGTCCCCAACATGTGTGTTTAGCATTCATGTTGAAACCAACTTAAACTAGTCCACCAAATTTATTTTTTTTACCTCTTTTGGAAAATCCACTCTTGAAATGAGGGATGTCTGTGATGGGTTTTGCCACAAAACCAATCATTGACATCACCTAATGATATTACATGCTTCCATAAAGAAGTAATAAATGTTTATTGTAATTTATGTGGAGGATGATTCCTTCCTTAGTATTTTTGTTTTAATAAAACAAACACCTTACATATGAGGTTCTTCAAATTTGAGGAACCTTATAAGTATTATAAATTGTGGAACCTTTCATTTAAGGCGCCTCCTTTCCTTCTCAAACAAAATTTCACTATTATAATTCTACAATGACTTTTATGTCATATAAACCTTTAATGCAGCCATTCCACAAATTCCGGTCCATTGAATTCTTGCCAATTGCACTAGGCCTTTATTCCCATAACAAACCCATTCTCAATCTTGATCCTACACAAAGTCATTTTGAGATGGTTTGACCTCTCGTATGGCCTACATTAAATCTTCAACATCTACATTGAGCAAAAAACACAAAAAAACAAAAGAAAATGGAAGTGTATTATTTACTTGCATTAAGAATAATGGTGTAACTTGGCAAATCACATAGAATCGCAAAATTCACCAAATCGCACAAAATCACATTGTTCAATTTGAGGTTTAAATAACTACATGTGACCTCTCAAATGTTTAACACATTGCACAACTTGCAATGCAAATTTGGAAGAATTGAAATTCAATAGGAAACTTGTTGCACCTTACTCAATTCCATTTTACACACAAACAAAACTCTACAACCACATAGAGCACAAGAAGTGGGGAAAGCTTGTACATTCTAGTTGTGAAAATCATAACTCCACAATCCATTGAACCATTCAATGACCACCAACTTCACAAACATTAAATACCACATAATGTTTCAACAAAATGTCATAAATCAAAACGCTCTATGAAACTTGAAGCTCCATGACAAAACATATGTGTTTGAAAAAAACTTCAAAACCAAGCAAGTGCTCCCCTAGGTTGCTAGCATGTTGAAAGCAACAATCACAATGGAATAAGGACTTAAGGATATGTAAGTGACACATCAAAAATTAATTCATGAGCTGCATAATAAACTACTAGACATTGCACAGTGTGGACAATGATATATTGTGCATTGAAGCCTCAAGCCATGGTGAGTATGATGAGGGGAAAACAAAACTTCAAAGCAAACATGTGACACACCATCACATCAAATAGTCGTCCAACAAGAAGATAGCAAACTTGCAAAAAGTTTTGGGAAGCTCTTGCACACAATGTGCAAACTTTGTTGGTGACAAGGGAAACCCTTTCATCATGAACAAGTTTCTTCAATGGTGAAGATGTGACCATTTGGCAAAATCGACAATTGTGGTGATGTGATGATGTTCATTTAGGGTTTAAGGCTTATGGTGGCAATAAAAGAGTCTAGTTACAGTAGAACATCTCAAATTTTATAAGGTTGGGACCGGGTCCAAGCTATAAATTTTGGGAGGTTATTAATTATAGGAGAGGCATCAATGACGTGGTTCAATCATTGATACCAATGACGGTTTGCCCATTACTGTATCATTGCCCTTTCAGCTCCAACCTTCAACTCACTCTCTCTCAACCGACTCTCTCAACACCTTCAACTTCCCTCTCTTATCACACCATGGGCAAATACAATAGCACCTTGGGACACCTCACGGAAGGGATGCGCATCACCCTGTGCCAGCAGAAGTGCCGTCGTTCGGCCCTCACGCAGGGAGAGCTGAAGGAATGGTTGTGGACTACGCATGGCGTATGCGTCACACAAGCCACCATCAGCTTCACCCTGAAACGCAGTGATGAGTCGCTGGCGATGGCGGCGGACACCAATGTCCCGCCCTCGCGACTTGCATTGCGTACCCGTCAGGCTGTGCAGTACCCGCAGATGGAGCTTGCGCTCAAACGCTGGTTCCTTGAGTAGCAGGACAGGTCAACCTGAACGGAGACATGTTGTGCGCAAAGGCGGCACGCTTCCTGCAAGAGCTTCATCATGATGTTCCAGAGATGGCATTCTCACAAGGTTGGCTGGAGAAGTTCAAAGACCGGCATGGGATCAAGTCATTTTGCCGTTTTGGGGAAAGCATCGCGCTGGACATGGAAGTAGTTGGCGCGGCGCTACCGGACATCCACGCCGTTGTTGATGCGTACGCAAATAAGGACGTGTTCAACATGGATGAAATTGGCCTCTGTTGGCATCTCCAAACCGACTGCTCCAGAGATGGCATTCTCACAAGGCTGGCTGGAGAAGTTCAAAGACCGGCATGGGATCAAGTCATTTTGCCGTTTTGGGGAAAGCGGCGCGCTGGACATGGAAGTAGTTGGTGCGGCGCTACCGGACATCCGCGCTGTTGTTGATGCGTACACAAAGAAGGACGTGTTCAACATGGATGAAACTGGCCTCTGTTGGCATCTCCAAGCCGACAACTCGATGGCAACCCATCAGCTGGAAGGCCGAAATATCAACAAGGAACGCATCACTCTTGTCATTTGCGCAAACTCGGATAGCAGCCAGAAGATTTCGTTGACGATCATCGGCAAGCACTTGAATCCACGCTGTTTCAAGGGTATCAACCGCGATACGTTGGGCGCCCGTTATCACGCCAATGCAAAGGCGTGGATGACCCAGAACGTCTTTCGACTCTGGTTGCTGGACTTTGATCGCCGGATGCAAGGTCGCCAAGTCCTCCTTTTGCTGGACAACTGCCTGGGCCACATCCCCTTGGAGGAGTTTGCGGAGATGAACGTGGTCTTTCGCAACACTCGCATTTTCTACCTACCGCCAACATGAGCTCGGTAGTCCAACCTTGCGATGCTGGGATCATACGCACATTCAAAGCGTATTACAGAAAGCGATTCAACAACCTACTTCTGGATGGCTACGAGAACAACATTGACATTCCGGAAAAGATCAACATTTTGGATGTGTTCCGCCTAGCAGTCCCAGCTTGGGTGGAGGATGTTTCGCCTGCCACAATCGCCAACTGCTTCCGCCATTGCAAAATCCGAACCAGCAACATCATCCACACACAACAAGGGGAAGTTGGTCCTCCCATCGCCCTTATCCAGGAGTTGCAGCATCAAGTGGCTCATCTTCCATACGGGAATCCCATGGACATCCGCAATATTCTCAACTATTCGGAGGAGAACAACTACATGGTGGCGTCAAATGATGAGGACATCACCAATTGCATCATTGAGGAGCTCTACCTGCAACAGGATGAAGACGCGGCAAACGACAATGACGATAGTGTGGAACCGCCAAAAATCAGCACTCGTTAAGCTCAGGAGTATCTAGAGGGTTTGACCTTATTCTAGATGCAGCAAAAGGAGAATTATCACGAGTTTAGTGAGAGCTTGAAGGAGCAAAAGGAGGCTGTGAAGAAGATTAGCATGACAGGCCTCAAGCAAAAGTCTATTCTTGACTACCTTAGCTCCGCTTAAATAGGTAATTTAGTTAATATATCAGTTAAATTGAACCAATTTAGTTAATATATCATCGCATTTTAAAATTTGAAAATGTCTGGGCCAGCTAGATCTTATAAAAAATAAATTTGTAGAAATTTAGCTGGGCCCAACTTGGGCCAACAATTTTTTATAAATTTCGAGAGGTTATCAATATTGAGAGGTATAAATTTTGGGAGGTTCTACTGTAGATCACTTTGTAGCCCATCCCAACCATCTGCAGATGTGATGGAAAGCAAAATGTGCCCCCTTTTTTTCCTTGGTGGTAATAGTTAAGGATTTTCTTAATGTGGAAAATGGTTTACATGTAGGGTAAAGCACCTAAGCACAATCTCAAATAAAGGGTGTAATAGTTGAGTTTCACTTTGCATTTTGAGAAAGTTGCCTCCCCCAATATGAGCTTTACCTATTGGAAGGCAAAGGTTATCATGAACCTAAACAAATGAAGATCACAAAGTGTAGGAAAGGGAGGGTCCTTAAGCCTACTCCTAATTGTGGAAGTGCTCTTACACTTATGTAAAGGAATTTTTTAATTAAAAAACTCAGGTTTTTATGCTCAATAAAGCCCTCAGCAAATAGGCTTTACCCTAATCGGGCCTACCTCAACTTTGTGTCATGTGGGTCCTTATTCCAGTAAAACTCGTTGACTTGGGCTATTAGGTATCCTACTCTTTGGATCTTAGACCTACAAGTAGGAGTAAGATCCCTCCCACTCTTCAAGGAGTAGGTGTAATATGAGGGATAAGATATTCATTTTTAGGATACAAAGTGTGCCTTCCAAATACATTAGGAAAAACTGTCTTGGAGTGCTTTACATGTAGAAGAAGACAAGACTTTCTATTTCTTCTTCACACACACACACACACACACACACACACACCCAAAACCAGGATTCAACAATGGACTTGTGAAGAGGCCAGAGCAAGAGGATGAGACAATACATGATAATAGTATATCACTAACAATAGAGAGAGAGAGAGAGAGCAATGTAGCTGCTGCTGTGGTGCCACAAGAACTTGGAAGTTTGTGCAAAGCATTAGGCTTTGCATCCATAAAAGTAGTGCGTGGAGGAGCCAACAACAGGGAAACAAGCAAGCAAGCAAGCAAGCGCCAGTGCAAACGTGCTGATGATGCTAAAGATTTCTGGTAGACTCAAAAGTGTCTCTCTCTCTCTCTCCCTTGTACCTTGTCCAATTATTAATTTTTTTCTAAAGGAAATTAAAGAATCTGATTAGAATAATATTATGTCATAATTCTGTCCTTCTCCTAAATGTTGTGATCTTTGTATGTTAATTGCAGTGTAACACCGGAGGAGCATGGCATTACCCATTGTAAAAATTCATATTAGATTAGATTAGATTAGATTAGATTAGATTAAAATTTATTTTTCTCATGATATCTGCCATAACAAGCACAATATATGTCTAACTTAAGTAGAAAGATATCATGGTTTAATACAAATTTCTAACTTTTCTTTTTAAGTATCGGATGTCAAATTTGAGGTATTGAATGAACCAATGGATTGATGTTTTACTTATACACACATGTGTCATGAACTAAATCATCATAATTTTTACCAACAAGGTTATGTATTTGACAAAGTTATAATGAGATCACTTGTATTGAAATTATAATTTGAAAAAAATAAAAAATGGTTTAATGACTTTTGATTTACTCAGGTAAATATATTTAAACACTTTTTGATATGTGAAAATGTTTCAATAATTATGTTTGCAGCCATGATTCGTCGAACATTTTGACAATGGAATATGAAAATGAAATAAACTTTGCTACCAATTCCAAAAAAGACATGTCCAAATGAACATACCCATTCAACATTGTTCTTTATTTTTTACCCTTTGCAAAATTTATATTGAAAATGAATTTTGTTGTGAAAAAGATGTTTAGTAAAATTTTATTTTTTTTGCAACTTGTCTTATACAACTACACATGTTCTATGCAACTCAAAAATCAATTGAAAATTTAACTCTCAAAAACTGAAAATTCAATTTTGATGTTCATTTAAAAATTCTGATCAATTCAAAATCCTTATAGGATTCCACACACACACACACACATCTATCTATCTCCTCTACCCACAAGCAAATCTTGGGGTGGGAGGTGTGTGTGTGGTGGGTCCAGTGAGGATGGCAAAAAAGC
>Ga0209208_10009452_pt1 | contig 12808 bp, 8 predicted proteins | sample S1TSphfallax_3_FD_187694 | JGI IMG/M metagenome (GOLD analysis project Ga0209208, IMG submission 187694) | Host-associated microbial communities from peat moss isolated from Minnesota, USA - S1T2_Fd - Sphagnum fallax MG (SPAdes) (version 2) | ecosystem: Host-associated > Plants > Peat moss >...
GGTTATTGAAGTTTGTTCCAAAGAACTACTATGAGTCACTCGTGATTCATATCATGAACTAAGCATCCAATATTTCCTTCACTCGTGATTCATATCTTGAACTAAATCATCCAATATTTCCTTCACTCATGATTCATATCATGAACTAATCATCCAATGTTTCCTTCTATCTACCCCTCTTCATATCCACCAACCCATGTCGTTTATGGAGTTTATAAATAATTGTTTAAATGACATGATGAAACCCTGACACACTTTGTTGAACAAAACACCCAACAAAAGGAGAAGAGAAGGAACAAAGAGAGAGTACTAGAGGACCCAAGTCCAAGGCCAGGAGAAAGAGCAAAAGCCCAAAGGGGGTTCACTAAGCGAGACAACAAAGCAACAAATCATGTTCCCGAGCCCACCCCCACAAGTTGCAAGAAGCATATTAGAAAAGAAAAAAAGGATGAGAAATTGTACAAATTTATGAGCTCTTTATGCACAGCACTCACCCAAAAAAATCCTATATAAATTATTAACAAGTTTTTGTGGTGATTATTCATAGAAAAAATGGTCATCATCCTGAAGAAGATTTAGCCAAATATGGCTATATAAACCAAATAAGAAGTACACATTTTCTTTTTAAATCAAATTTCTATTTTTATTTTTGGCTACACACTGAAAACCAAATATAGAAATCTGAAAAAAAAAAATACCCTTTTTTATTTTCCTCGCTCCTGGTGATCGAAACCCTCCAAAATCACTTCATTTTTATTTTTTTTATTTTTTAATTTCACTTATTGGTGAAATTTAACCAGCAAAAAAAACTATTGTTGTTTTCCAAGATATTGATCCAAGCAAGCATGTTGAGAAAAAAAGTGATATCCACCCAACATTGACACATTAATATTAAGTATAGTCCAAAATGAGCATTGGCTCTTTTTTTTTGACATTTTTTTTGCATTTTTAATTGGGTTTTTATTTGCAATTATGCCACAATGATTATCATGTCTTTTGGAAATCAAATTGTCACTCATGTGTCCATCTTGGGTTTGAGGTTTAGGTCTTAAACCCTAAACCCACATTTGCCAACATTTTAAAAATCCAACTGTTTCAAAACCTCAGAAGGAATGGGTACTAGAGTGAAAGAACTTGTGTGTGGATGGGTGCCTTGGCTTATGACTCTATAAATGCTTTAGAACAGCTCCATCATTGTATGTCTTTTGTCCTATGATATAAATGATTGTACCTATGATGAGCATCTCAAGCATTGTAGAATGAGCCTTATTAGTCATGACTCATGATCAATGTTTCTTTTATTTTTCAATTTTTTGATGTAGCATCATGAATGATGATCATCTATAAGCCTAGTTAGCCAAATTTGGCTATAACCAAAATATTAAAGTAAAACAATTTAAGCATCCTCCTATATTGTTGGCTATTTTATTGAAACCTTAAGTGGAATATAGCCCAAAAAAATTTAATATCTCAAAAATTGGTGATCAATAACCCTGAAATACAATATTTTCACATACAATATTTTGCATACATATTTTTGTTGTTACTAAACAAAATGGATTATCCATGAGCCCAATTAGTCAAATTTGGTTATAACCAAAATATTAGAGTAAAAACTTTTAAACATCCTCCTATATAGTCAACTACATATTGAAACATGATGTCAAAGAAATTTAATTATCTCAAAAACCCCAAAATACAATATTTTCATGTACAATATTTTGCATTCATGTTTTTGTTGCTACCGAACAAGATTGATTATCCAAAAGCCCAATTAGTCATATTCCATCATCTAGTTTGGGGCCAATTTGGCATGTATTTTGAGTGGCAAGGCATGAACAAAGGTGAAAGTGTTACAATCACACTTCAATAAATTTGCTAACATAAAATGGGAAATGGTGATCAATAATGAGGATCAAATAGTTGTAATCAAAGCATAGATGGAGGTTAACATAGAGGAGAAGAGACAAGTGAGGCTTTGTAATCTTAAAACAACTAAAGATTTTGAAGTGTTGACAAATAAAAAGATTTATGCAAAGGTTAAAAAAACAACTTGTAACAACAAGTCCTCATCCTAATCATACTCAACTAGGTTTTCAATATAAAACACAATAAAGTGTACAACTAAAAATACTCGTTAGTCTACTTGTCAAGTGAACAAAAAGTAAAACGAAAACCCATCACAAAATTGGTATATGTTTAATCCTTTTAGTTGAATGATAAATAACAAGATATTTTTCATTTATTTTGGATTAATTTTTTAATTTTGCATTGTAAAAGTATACTTCAAGTAAATTTTTTTAAATGTAAGTAACTTTTTAAACCTATTTTTTACAATGTAATATTTGATTCAAGTATGTGTCAAGTATATTCTACCAAAAAGAAAGTAGATTTTTTTTTGGTGATGCCTTTGAATATACAATGATATTTATACCATAACTTCATACATGTATATTTCATTTAAATTTTTAATGAAAAAGTAGGTTTGAACGCCATATTGATTAGTTAATTTCAAATGTACTTATTTCCTACTTTTATAATTCCAATGTTTTTGAAATTTTGTAGTTGGTTTACAATAAACCCAATTGAAGGCTCAATAGTTTCATAATGAAATTTAAGTAAATTTTGAATCTATTTTTTTTGTGTTTTTGTGAAAAAATTGCCTTCTTTTAAACTTGTTATTTTTTTGTAAACTTTAAAAATATATTTTACCATGTTTTCACCCAGTTGCCAATGATTTCATATGTGAAGTTGAAGTAACATTTATGCATGAAGTTAATCAAAATAGTTGTCACTAAGAACACATGATTATACTTTTCCTTTGTGTCCAAAATCAAAATGTTTCATTAATCTTCTCCAATTTGCTTCAACTCCCCCATTCCTTGTCCACCTTCACTCTATACCTTGCATGCATTGTATTATATGCCTACACTATGCTTAGTCATAGCCAAAGGCAAGTTTGTGCTTCCCAAACTACCATATAACAAACATTTCTTGCCCATATAACATCATGCGTCTCTTAATAAATATTCAAAATATTCATTTATGCATATAAAAAAATCACATGAATTTTTGTTTAGGTTCAATTTGTGCAAAACATGTTCACATCATGGAAGGGGCCATTACAAACTTGCCCCCTACAAGGTTTAGTGCTTTTACAACATTTTAACAATGTGTTCAAGGTTAAGTGTTAATTGAGTGTTGAAACAATCATTGATACGATGTTGTGATTACACTATAACACATTGCGATGATCAAACATTGTGTTACAATGCTATGACAACATTACGTCAATAGTTTATTAACATTTTATTAGCATTGAACCTTGAACACATCGTTAAAATGTTGTAAATGCATAAATAAATGGAGGGGGCAAGTTTGTGGTGAATATACTTGTTATTAAGGTAAATGAACAATCCATGGTGGTCCAAGACCATCATGTTGTTCATATAATACACATTTTTAGGCTTGTTGAACCGTGACCTATGGATGACATTGTTTTAAGGTTTGTGGATTTCGATGAAAGTTCCATTGATGAATTCAATACAACCTTAAAACTTAAGGATGTGTGTACCAAAGGTAGCCTATTAAATTTCATTGTTTATGTTTCATCAATGCAAGATGCAATGAAATAGATCATCATGTATTACATTCTTGTTCCATTTCCATAGAAATGCATTACACATGACTATGTTGTCATGTTTCATGTACAAGATGAACTAAAATAATCGTTGTTTTTTGCTCAATTTAATTGATCGCCTTGTCACGATGTGAACCTCATTAGTGGATTCCAACATTTATTTTAGCTCATTTATATTGAATAACTTGAATGAGCCATGGTAGGTGTATATTTTATTCAAAATTGTTCTTTACCTATTAACAAAACAATACAAATTGTATTTTCAATAATATTTACAACACATACATTTTGTTATTTTAACCCACTCAAATTCTATTGTAGATTGCATTCACACATTTTTATCACTACTATATTATTTCATTAATTCATAGATTTTGGATTATTCTTGATAATCAGAATCTATGATAAACTTTTAATAATTTCAATTTAGAAGACACAACAGTCTTGTAGTAACTAATTATTTTTTCATTAACATTCTATTGATATTTTTACTCATAATCAAACATATCAAACATTTGTAGTATAAAGTGTAGAAATTTTTTTAAAAAAAATGTGGTTGAAAGCCCAACATAATTTAAAACTACATATTATGTTTATATCATATTTTCTAGCAAGTCTCTAAATCTCTATGTGTGTAAAAAAATTCCTCCTCACCTTCATCACAATCAAGATCTAAATCCTAATTCCTTTCCGTTCAAAAGTGATTCAAAATTCAAAACTAAACAAATGTTTTAATCTTATCTTATTGAATTTTTGCCATTCATTAGCTAGGTAACAAGTTAACATTTGCAACTATAGTTATAAACACCATTTGATGTTGTGTCATTTGAAACATCTCTTCATTACTATTTGAAGAAAAGCTATGCTTACATTTATAAATAAATGAACCATAAGATACATAACTAGTTATTGATTTTTCATGTTTTAATGTCAAAAATTGTTTTAATATTGTAAATTTCTTTAATGTGTTTGGATGAAAATGTTTCTAAAATATTATGGCTTATGAAATTATTTGGAATGAATGTAACGAAGATAAACTATTATTTTAAAATGTTAACTAAACATTGTAACAAATGTTTTTAAAAAAAGTTGTATAATGAACTCCTAAAGGCAAAAATGGCCATGGATGGTACCATTAAATACCACTTCAAGGAATTCCTTGTGAGATAAAACTAGCGAAATCATATTCTTGGTTGCTTTCATTTAATTATTTTTCCAATTATATATTATTTTTCCATGTTTATACATTGCATGCAAAAATATATGGCCTAAAATATTTGTTGGAATAAACAAAATGAGAATCACTACAATTGTTTTCCTAACATCAATGGCTATTTTCATAATCACGTTCATAAAATTTTGAAATTCATAATTAAAATATTCCTACTCAATTAATTGCTTAGAAAATTCAAATAAAATACCATCAAAAGTATCTTAAAATTTGAATTCCCAAGAAAAAAAATCAAAACATATTTCAAATTTATATTCCTCACAAAAAAATTTAAGGAAAGGAAACAACATTACATTCTTAAAATGTTTTCTAAATGTAATGATTAGGAATGTCAAAATATATATTTTTTCATATTATTAAAATTTAAAAATCTATAAAAGCTAGTAAATGTAGTCACCAAGTTTTATTAATGAAAATCCTTGTTTAATCATTCTTTATATTTTTAAAAAGTTCAATGGGTCTAATAAATTAATGTGTGATGTTCTTAATCGTACCACCCAAGTATGTTTTTTCTTAAATGAAATTTAAAAAGACTTGAAAATGACATAATTTTGAGAAGATTCTTTCAACCTATCTTCATATAATTGTATAATGCAATATATTTATGGGCCATAAATTTTTTAAAAGGTCTTTTGCAACTTACAAATGAATTATTTCAAGTATATCTCAAGAATATTTTTAAATAATTAGCAATCACCTAAGTCCTTATTCAAGGTGTGCCCTTGATTTTTTCATTCATGAATGTATCATTATCAAAATTATTCATGTCCTATAAGGCATCATTGTTAGAAGAAACCATGGAACACAAGAAAAGGCCTAAATATTACCCTAGAAAAACTCCAAAAAATGTCAAAAATAAACCCTAAAAGGAACCCCTAGGAAAGTCCCCAAAACCCTTTAAAACAAGCTTCAAAAGAAAGCTTTTAAAAAACCCTAAAAAAAGTTCTACAAAAATCTTCAAAAGAATGTTAAAAAAAAATCCTAACAAGAAACCTAAAAGTAGCAAGAAGAAATGAGAAATGCTAAAAGAAACAAGAAGGAACAAAAAGTAAAAAATAAAATTAAAGGGACAAACTAAGATGAAAAAACTTCTCACAAATGAAAATGTTGTGATATTAATAACGTTACAAGAACAAAGTTAGAGAAGCCTCAAATGGGTGACAAAAAATAATTGGAGTTGCCACAAGTGAAAATGAGGAAAAAACAAAAAAGGAGGAGTGGAAGAGCCCATTTATATAGTTCTCTATAAAACCCAACCCTAAAAGTCAAATGAGAGGAACTCAATACTTCAAAATCGAACTTTCTATTTTGAGGAATCTCCATTAGTTTCATTTTTTTGGGAGTAATGGGAGTAACTTGCGACAACCAAAAAATGAATAAATTGAATGTGGGAAGCATCTCATCTAATTGCTAGGAGGAGAGGCGAATAGGAGAGGTAAGTCCATCATGAGATTCACCTTGTCTTTTTTGTTGCCAAGTTTGTTTTTTGATAACAAAGGTATCATAGTAATGACATTTTTCATTTTGCACTTTAAAATTTGCGAATTTACGTGGTAAAGCACCTTCTCAAAACATTCTTGGTGCGTGAATGTTTACCAAATGTTCACCGGTTGATCTATAAAATTCGTTAAAATTCTTACTTCTTTGGGCTTCCATAACATTCCCGCACCAAGAATGTCATAACTATGAGAGTTATCCATAAAGTCACCCTATCTTTCACCCTGTCTTTGGGTCTGCTTTCACCCTCTATCCCCTCTTTCAGTGGTATATATGCAAAGCAATGAAATTTTTATTAAATCTCAGTATGAAATGTTGAAACTCACTCAGCATTTAATGCACAAGGTTTGAGAGTAATTATAGTAGTTGTAGTATGTACAGGTAGGAGCAAACGATAATATACGTGTGTAACATAAGTTGGAGGCGCTCAGGGAAAAAAAGGAAAGACAGGTTGAAACTCAGTTCACCAACAAAATTGATGGAAAAACAAATTTGGGTTCCAGTCAGTTACTTTTACTTTGCTTTCTAAAATTTTCATTCCCAGTTGAGAACCCTAAATCATTGTTCTTGTTCTATGGCTTCAGTTTAGGGGTTAGGGTTTAGGGTTCAGGTAAGGCACTAGTAGGATTCGGTGCTCTCAAAAGGTCCGCTTGCTTGGCGATGATGGAGCCTGCTCTGTTCTCAGCTGCAAATCTGTTTGACGCTCACTCCTCTGGTACCTTCTTCTTCCTTCCTTCCTTCCCTCAGCCTCATCCATTCCTGCCATGATGTATGGTGTCTTCCACCACCATGTATTGTTTCTTTGTTTCTTGCAACATTCAGTATCGGTAATAAAGCAAGCAAGCCATGCAAGTGAGATGATGGTAATCCATCGGCACCTCCTCCTCCTCCTCCTCCTCCTCCTCCTCCTCATGGCGACGACAGTCTTGTTGTTCTTTGAAATGCAAAATGATGTGAGATGGGAAGGGTGGGGGGAATTGTATCCTCCCGGGGGATGTTTGTTTGTGCGTGCACAGATGAGTCTGGTGGTTCAGAATCGGAGAACGGCTTTGTTCAGCGAGATCATGCATTTCCTGGTGGCATGGTAACTCCTCTGAAGTTCATTGCAAACGGGCTTCTAGGGTTTAAGTAGTTGCTTTTGTTTGCAGGAACAACTTTTTTCTTGTAGAGATCCATGAGGTTGAGATCATGAGGTATACACACAAGTTCCAACTACCTGCTGCAGCCGAGTTCCCTACAATGAAGTACTGTGCATGAAGGGTCAGAAGTGATACAACTTAGCAATGTATCCTTAGGAGATCTGCCTTGGTTTTGTACCATCTGGCCTGTGAAAATCACTGTTGTCTCGGTTTCTTAGGAGGAGTTGAGGGTGCTGGATGCTTGCTCAGGTGGAGGAGACAGTGGTGTTTTACTTTTTTTTGTTTTCACATGCACATGATGGTTGCAATTTCAGGTGCTAAAGATCCGAGAATTTGAGTTCCACCAAGTGAATGCCAATCTACTGTGGCCTGGAACTTGCATGTTTTCAGAGTGGCTATTCAATCACCTGGGTTTACTTAATGGGCGCAGAATTCTGGAGCTTGGCAGGTTGAGACTATTCTTCTCTGTTATTCATTGCTGTTGCCCTCTCTGCCTAGATGCATGTGCTTATTCCAAGGACCTTGAATGGTGTGGGTTGACTGTCTGATATAGCTGCTGGTGGTAGAGTTTGGCAGTAGCAACACATTTTATCATGGGATTTTTCTTTCTTGGTATAAACCTGTCAGTATTTCAGAAGAAATTATCTCTGATATGATGTTGCAGTGGGACAGGAGCACTGACTATTTTCCTGAAGAAAGCTTTCAATCTTGATATTACAACCTCTGACTATGATGATGAAGAGATAGAACACAACATTGCCTTCAATTGTCAAGCTAATGGGGTTGCTGTGTCTCCTCACATTAGACGTGAGCACTTTCTACCTTCCCTGATTGTCAAGCTGCTCCCTCTCTCTTTTTCAAATTTGCAGTCTTTCAAAATTACCTGTCCAAGTGTGGAACTCTTGTAGTATTTAAGGTGTAATCGATAACTTAACCTACTTGAGTCTGAAATGCTCTAAACATCTCTTGTCTGGCTCTTTGTCATAGGAAGTTCTATTGCATGATTTCAAAGAAACAAAGATAGCTGCTTTGGCAAACTTGGGTTGTCATTCACTGAAAAACTTGCGTATTTTGTGGTTTTCAGTAAATAGTTGGTTCGTGAGCTGTTTACCAATGCAGGAATCAGAAACTATTTGACATGCATCTGTACTTCACATGCATTGGGTTTGAGCCTGAATATCTGCTTGGCACTATTGCCTAAATATCTGTGGGAATGGCAGATACATGGGGTGATGACTTTCCGGTTGATAAGCCAGGCTGGGATCTGATTCTCGCAAGTGATATTTTGCTTTGTAAGCTCTATGACCTTGGTTTCCTCAGGTCTGGTAAACTTTGTTCTAGATGAGAAGAATCTGATTTGTGACACTGTGCCAAAATGGAACTCAAACTTCTTTCTTTGGTGTGTTTTTAGCTAATTGAAGTGAGATTGACTAGGTTGTAAAACAAGCTCAAAGCTTGCAGGATGACACGCTAGGAGTTTTGCTGACAGCATATGATTTTGGTGGGCTGGAACAGATGTGAAGCAATACCCAAACCTGATTACAACACTTACCTTCCTCTACCTTCCTCTTACTCAGATGGAACCCTCAATGTACATTGGGGGAAACTCAAAATGCTTCACACCATAATGACCAAGGAGAGGGTAAGGACGTTCTCTATGAAGCAAAGTCTGCAGATACAGATGTCAAGGAAGAATCTGAGGGCCAAAGAAAGACAAAAATTATTGCTGTTCCAACCACTCTTCCAAAACCATGCTTCTTGATGAGTTGGCGACGAAGGATTCCCAAACAAGATGAAGATGTTTTCTTCAATGGCTGTAGAGCAGCAGGTTTGTGTGTGATCAATTATGGCTCATGTGTGTACTGTATCTCACCAAACTGTGAACAATAATATTCAGTTACTGGCTGGACACCCACTGTTGGAAGCTGAAGAAGCCATGGGCTAGTCATGGCACCCACTTTTGGGAGCTGATGAAGTCATGGGATAGTCACGACAGCTTGTTACTGCTATTCATGATGAAGAAGTTGAATGTGACCTAAATTGATTAGCAAATTGTGGAATGGAATTATCAAATCCCAAGTCCTCAAGTTCTAATTGGAGGTAAAAACTTGACAGGTAGCATGATTAGCAATTTAGTGATTCTTGTGATTGTACTGCCTGCTGCCTCAAAGATATCCTTCATGGGACAAAGTGCAGCTATTGCTGGGAGATGTGGTAATCTCTTTAGACACTGCAGCACAGCAGAAGCAGAAGCAGAAGTAGAAGAAGAGTAGCAGTAGAAGAACTTGGGCTCATGTACTTATTGACAAATTGCACACGAAACTCTCCTGGTAAAGTCTTCTCATGCATCCTATTTCTGCTGAGGTATTTGAGTGACCTCAGACTATTGAGGGGAGATTTTGTTCTCCGGAGCAAAATTGTAGAGTTACAAGTGTAATGTGTACATTCTGCCATGTTTTGTGGCCCCAAATTTGATGTTACCCTCAATCCCTTTGGTACACCTTGGTGCATCATCTCTCTCTCTCTCAACTAAAAACATCAACGCTGAGTATCGTCAACACCAACCACCACAGGTAACAACTTTGATTCTCTTTTTCTTGCAGATTGTAACTCTATCTGGCTGCAAAGTTAGTATCCAGTAGAATTCTTTGTCTGTTATATGATGTAAGATAGGAATGGACAATGGATGTAGGGGTAGCAAAGGATAGTGTATCCTAGGGCTAGGAAAGCTTTGTTTGTTTGTGTTTTTTTGGAGAAATTTTGTCAAATGGTTAATTTTTTTCAAATTGGCAAAACTTTAATGTTTTTTGAGTTCTTTAGTCACCAAATCTTGAAAAAAAATCTATTTAAAAAGAAAATCACCAGATTCTACCCTAGGTTCCAGCCAGTAACCAAAAATGTAGAAGGATACTAGATTTTTTTTTACTTTTATATATTTTTTGCTTCAAATCTGGCTAAATCATCTTATGGATTGATCACCATTTGAGCAACATCACAAAATTGGGGGAAAAAAAATTTAAAAATTGTTTTCATAAGAACTTGAACTTTTGCATTGAACTTTGCACAAGTGCAAAAGCCTTGATGTACAAAGCATTAACGTTTTTGTGTCTAAAAAAATGTTGGTCATACACAAAATTCAACTTGAACATGCAAAAGTGTCTACGATGATGAAACCTGGCAAGCTTTTATTAAACAAAGCACCTAGGAAAGTGGGAAAGGAAGAACAAAGAGAAAGAACTCAAGTCTGAGCTAGAAGCTCAAAAACCCAAAGTGGGCCACAAAGGGGCAAATTATGTTCCTAAGCCCTGACCAACTACAAGAAGCAAATCAGAGGAAAGTGAAGAGAAACTTGAAAGCCCAGTATTCCTAGAACCCTCATTTGCAATGATAATGTGTCTCAAAATGAAAGCAGCTTGTATTTTCTTGTACTTTCTACAAGGCTATTGACATTTTTGGCCTATTAAGGCACGTAGAATCATCAAAGGAAGGCAATTGGTGCCCTTTTGTGACGATGCCATGCTAGCAAATCCATAAAGAAAGTCATATGCTTGTTGGTGTATGCACCCAAAAACCTCTATGGCAAGGGGAAAGAACATGTTTATTGGGTGTTAATTGTGATGAAATCCTTCCTTTGCTTGAGTCACCATTTTTGTGACCATCCCGTGAAATGAAGCAATTTGAAAAACCAAATCTACTCAGGTGGGATCGACGATGACTACATCAGCTAAGGTGCAAATGCCATCAATTGATAACATGATGTCAACTTGTTCACAAAAATATTAAAGGGAAGGTGATGAAAGGACATGGGTTTGATCACGTGAAACATGAAACCCCATGTTTTTTGCAATGGAGACAAAAACATTTCGAACCATGTCGTGGGATGTAGCCCATTCCCCCACCATGGGAGCAACAAAGAAAGTGGGTCCATGTAGGGTTTAAAAGTTGGCCACAAATGCAATAAATCACCTCAAAGGTTAAAAGATGAGGAGGCTCAACCCAGTGCTCAATGTAGAGAAAAAAACATCAAAGGCTAAATGGAAAGGTGGAATGATAAGGGAGTAAAAACTTGAACACCCACCCCCAAGCCCATGCAAGACTTCAAGCATGTGTAATGTGAATTAGTAGCCACGTTAGAAATGATGCTAAAGAAAGAATGGTCATGTAATCTATTTGAAATGCTATCTTGAAACCTATTTAATCCCCTTTCAACAAACCACATGAAAAGAGGAACACATGCCACATGGAAGGGGAATGGACCAAAATTGTTGGCACCTATTGCCTTTAATAAGAATGGGTAATGATTTGATAGGAATTTTGCAATATGGTAGGTATAATAAATGCCCAGTTCCCCAAATAAGCCATTGATTTAATGAACTTCGTAGATATGAAGTTGATCCCCCCACAAGAAAGGGTCGACTAAAAATGGGGAAAGAAACTTGTTGACGCATTAAAGGGGGCATGTGGACAATCCAAAGAACTTGGGCCCCAAAAGTCTCTCAAAAACTTTCATGAGGGTTAGGTCGAAATAGGCAAGTTGGTGTTAAAAGATTGATAAAGGAAAGAAACAATAGAGCAAATAGAGGGCCTTTGGGCAAAACACCAAGAGAAGATTTCAAAAGCAACTTAAACATCCCTTAATTTTAAAAATGTCTTTGCATGGCAAACATCTTCATCTAACACATTTTGTGGGGAATAAAAATAATTAAAAAAAACCCAGATAAGTCCCCCAAAACACTAATGTTGTTTGAAACGCAAAAAAAATTGGCAAGAAGGGAAAAACTAGGAGGGAGACCAGAAGATGACCAAACTGAACACTTGTGGGGTTTGACCATGAGCCCCACTAAAGCTAATTGAGAAACAAAATGATCAAATGCAAGATGAACAATAGAGACCATGCCAATATGTGAATGTCGTTAGCAAGGGAAAGGAGTGGAAAATACAAGAAGGAAAAACCCTCGCATAAGATCATAATAGACAAAAATGGGTTAGTGCAAAAAGAGGTTTGGTGAGTGGATCACCCTAATGTGTGTGCTCCAAAGAGTGGATGACTAATAGATCTCCCAAAAGGGAATGGTGGCTAAAGAAAAAGGGAACTTGCTATGCATAAAAGGATTGAACAAAGTGGAAAAGTTGAGACAATTAGCCTTTTGTTGCTTGAAGTTCTTGACAGATAACTATCTTGGAAATGGTGTTGAAGGCATTTGTGATATCCACCTATAGCACCATCCAATTGGGATGGATGCCTAAAATAATTCGAACACAATGAACCACCACCTTGTTAAATTGATTTCCATGCCAAAT
>Ga0209208_10009453_pt1 | contig 12807 bp, 15 predicted proteins | sample S1TSphfallax_3_FD_187694 | JGI IMG/M metagenome (GOLD analysis project Ga0209208, IMG submission 187694) | Host-associated microbial communities from peat moss isolated from Minnesota, USA - S1T2_Fd - Sphagnum fallax MG (SPAdes) (version 2) | ecosystem: Host-associated > Plants > Peat moss >...
GATCGTGAACACCGGTTCCGGTGATTGGTCTTCCCGCGTTTTCGTGGACACGTGTTTAGCTTGCGACCTGCTCTGCCTGTTCGGATGTGAGATACCCGACTGTAGAGTGGATGGGCTGCCGATTGTGGTGGCCTTCGATGTAGGCGAACAAGTCCTGCGGGCCTCGTCGTGGCTGGCCCAGCGTCGCGGCCGGACGAGTTCGACCTTGAGCGTGTGGAAGAAACTCTCCACTGGCGCGCTGTCGTAGCAGCACGCGGTCTGGCTCATCGAGGCCTGGGCGCCGGTGGTTGCGAGTTGGTCGACCTAGGCACCCGTTCGGCGTGAGCATCCACCCGACTGGGTGTTGCAGCTGCCTCGAAATCGCACAGCAGTATCGGTTTTACCGATACGCTGAACGTAAAAATTGAATTTTACAATACTTTCCAGACTTTGCCATAATCCTCGCATGACGTTAGACCGCATGGAGATACAGATGGCGCTGGCAAACTTCGACAAGAGTGAGAGCTTCGGAAGTTGGCAACTCTGAGTCGACTTCGGGCTGATCAATACAGAGCATAAGCGCCTCTCCACAGAACATTAGGCGCGCGTGGCCGATATTGACACTCCTGCACGGGGGCTGATCGCCCGATGGCCACATCGCCACCAACACGTTATTTAATCAGGATTTGTCGCGCATGCCACTGAAAACAGTCCAGGCACCCCTTCCCGGCGTCTTTTACCGAAATCCCGCGCCGGATCAGCCTGCCTACAAGGTAGTGGGTGACTTGGTTGTTGTTGGCGACACGATCGGCCTGATTGAGGTGATGAAAACCTTCACTGCCGTGGTCGCTGAAGAGGCGGGCAAGATCGTCGCGTTTCATCTCGAAAACGACGACGCCGTCATGGCCGGCGAGCCGCTGTACGATATCGAGACCAGATAAAATGGCGATCTCCAAGCTTTTCATAGCCAATCGGGGCGAAATCGCGGTTAGGATCATCCGTGCCGCGCATGAGCTGGGGATCCGCACCGTGCAAGCGGTGAGCGCGGCCGATCGTTGTATGCTTGCGGCGAGAATGGCTGGCGAATTCGTCGAGATCGGCAAGGCTCATGCGTCAAAATCTTATCTGAACAAGGAAGCCGTCGTCGCGGCGGCCGTCGCAAGCGGCGCCGATGCGGTGCATCCCGGCTATGGCTTCCTGTCCGAGAATGCCGATTTTGCCGAAATGGTGGAACGGGCCGGGATGGTTTTCGTTGGTCCGAAACCGGAGACCATTCGCGCCATGGGCGACAAGGCGACGGCCCGTGTCATGGCGATGCGCGCTGGAGTCCCGACCGTGCCGGGGTCGGAGGGCCGCGTCGAAACGGCGGTCGCTGCCTTAAATGCCGCCAATGACATCGGCTATCCCGTGATGATCAAGGCTGCGGCAGGTGGTGGTGGACGCGGCATCAGGGTCGCGAACACTGCAGAAGAGCTGGAAATGTTGATCCCGCAGGCGGGCGCAGAAGCACTCGCGGCCTTCGGAGACGGCGGGCTATACTTGGAGCGATTTGTCGGCCGCGCCAGGCATGTCGAGGTTCAGATCCTGGGCGACGGAACCCGCGCGGTGCATCTATTCGAGCGCGAATGCTCTTTGCAGCGACGGCGCCAGAAGGTGTGGGAAGAGGCGCCCGCTGCCTGCCTCACGCCCGACGTCCGAGATGCACTCTGTGCGTCGGCGGTCCGGCTAGCCGAGAGCGTAAACTATCGTGGCGCCGGAACGCTGGAATATCTTTACGACGGGACACTCGGCAAATTCTTCTTCATCGAGATGAATACACGTATCCAGGTCGAGCATCCCGTCACCGAGATGACTACGGGCGTCGACCTGGTCAGATCGATGCTGCGGATTGCCGGCGGAGCGCCTTTGGCGCTCCATCAATCCGAAATCCGGCAGCGTGGGCATGCCATCGAGGTTCGTATAAACGCCGAAGATCCCGCGCGCAATTTCGCGCCAGCACCCGGTACCGTCGCAAGCCTGACTGTGCCGGGAGGCATGGGTGTCCGTTTCGATACGATGCTCTACACCGGGTACACGGTACCCCCGTTTTACGACAGCCTGCTCGGCAAACTCATCGTGTGGGACGACGATCGTCCGTCGGCCGTCCGTCGATTGCTCGGCGCGCTGTCGGAGCTTTCGATCGATGGATTGACGACGACGCAGACCCTGCATCAGGCACTCGCGCTAGATGACGAAGTGAACGCCGGCGCGTTTCACACGCGGTGGCTGGAAGATTGGCTCGATGCCAATCCGGCCATCGCCTCGGCCGCCTGAGAGCAAGGACAGGAAGATGCGAGCAGTGATCCGATGACCACGCGATACGCCTTCGGGGGCGACGAGCACATCTTTGTCGAGGTCGAGGATGCAATGTCGCTCGATGCCTTCTTCAAATCACTCTCGATGACAAACGCCGTCCGCGAGATGAAGATTGCCGGCGTAACCGAAATCTGTCCGGCGAATGCCTCCTTCCAGATCAAATACGACCCGGACGTGATTGCGCCGATCGAACTTCTGGCCGAGCTGATGCGACTGGAGACCGTGGCCGATGCGGCCGACTTCAACCTCGCCACCCGCATCATCGAGATGCCAGTCTACTACAATGACCCTTGGACTTATGAGACCCAGATGCGCTTCCGTGAGCGGCATCAGGATCCGACAGGCACAGACTTAGACTACGCCGCCCGCATCAATGGCTACGCATCTGTCGATGACTTTATCGTGGCGCATGCGGCTTCGCCGTGGTTCGTCTCGATGGTCGGGTTCGTTGCGGGACTGCCGTTTCTCTACCAGATGGTTAACCGCGACAAGCAACTGCAGACGCCAAAGTACCTGCGTCCGCGCACGGATACACCCAAGCTCACGATCGGACACGGTGGATGCTTCGGCGCGATCTATTCGGTGCGTGGTGCTGGAGGTTACCAGATGTTCGGGATCACGCCAGTGCCAATCTACGATCCGACGCAAGAGATCAGCTACCTTCGTGACTTCATGATCTTCTTCAAGCCCGGCGACATCGTGAAGTTCAAGTCCGTCGATCGCGCGGAATATGACGCGGTGTTGGCCGCAGTTGGTGACGGTACTTTCGTGCCACTGATCAAGCCGGTGACGTTCTCGCTTGAGGCGTTCAAGGCCGATCCCGCCGCTACCAATGCAAAGCTCCTAGAGGCCCTCTATGGCGCTTGAGATCCTCAAACCGGGCCTCGCCACGACCGTCCAGGACCTCGGACGTCCCGGCTATTATCACCTGGGAATTCCGTTGTCCGGCGGTATGGATCGACTGGCACTGGCGGCCGCCAATCTGCTGGTCGGAAACGACGAGGGCGATGCAGTCCTCGAAGCCGTCTTCCTGGGCCCAGAGGTCCGTTTTACGTCGGACGCAATCATCGCGATCACCGGCGCCGACTTGCCGGTCAAAATCGACGGTACCGAGCAGCCCACATGGACGACCTTGAGCATCAAGGCGGATCAGGTCCTATCGTTCGGATTCCTGAAGGCCGGCGCTCGTGCCTATATCGCGATTTTCGGCGGTATCGATGTGCCGGTCGTGCTCGGCTCGCGATCGACCTATTCGCTTGGCGCGCTCGGCGGGTATCACGGGCGTGCGCTGAAGGCCGGCGATGCGCTCGCCCAGTTGCCGCCAAAGCGTTCGGTGCGAGTCGGCACCACCATTGCAACCGAGCTTCGGCGGGGCCCGGGCGTCAATCCCATTTTGCGTGTCCTGCCCGGGCTTTACTGGCATCGGATCACGGCCGAAGCCGGCAACGGCTTCTTCGAGGACACCTGGAAAGTTGCGCCCGAAGCCGATCGCATCGGCTACCGCTTCCGTGGCGGACGTCCGCTTGAGTTTGTGCCGCGCGAACCTCCGTTCGGCGCCGGTTCCGACCCGTCGAACATCGTCGATAGTTGCTACCCCTATGGGTCCATCCAGGTTCCTGGCGGCACGGAACCGATCGTTCTGCATCGCGATGCCGTTTCCGGCGGTGGCTACTTCATGATCGGCGCCGTGATTTCTGCCGACATGGATCTGATCGGACAATTGCAGCCGAACCAGAAAGCCCGTTTTACCGTCGTCAGGATGGAAGAAGCGATTGCCGCCCGTAAGGAAGTGCAGACCACCATTGCCACTATCCGCGAAAGCATCTGAGATGGGGACAGATCATGCAAACCAATCTGATGTCCACGGCATGGCCCGAAGCCGAAGGTCCGATTTCGGGAAAACTTATGCTTCTGGCAGCAGGTTTCATCGTCGACGAACCCGCCCGGACCTCGGCCCTGCATATAAGCGGCTCCTTTCCCCTGACCCGTGGGTAGGGGACATGACCGACCGCATGAACCACTCTCTAACCGCCCATTCCGTGTCTGTCTCGTTCGACGGGCTGACCGCCCTTTCCAGCGTTAATCTCACCGTGCCGAAAGGCTCCGTGACCGGCCTGATCGGCCCAAACGGGGCAGGCAAGACGACGCTCGTCAACGTCCTGACGGGGTTCCAGGCGCCAACGACAGGCCAGGTGATGATGGACGGTATCGGGATTGGGGCGAAGCCTGCGCATAAGATCCGCCACCTCGGAATTGCCCGAACGTTCCAGTCTGGCCGGCTGTTCGACGATCTCAGCGTTGTAGACAATCTGGAGGTGACGGGCGTCGGACTTGGGCTCTCCCGCAAAAAGGCGTCGGCCCAGGCAGACGAGATGCTCGACTGGATGGGCATCTCCGCTCTGGCCGAGCGCCACGCTGGGGCCTTGCCCTATACCGACGAGAGGCGGGTCGCGATCGGACGGGCGCTGATGATGGAGCCGAAATACCTGCTGCTGGACGAGCCAGCCGCAGGCATGTCCACAGAAGAAGCCGAAGACCTGTCGCAGCTGATCGCCCGCATCGTCCGCGAGATCGACTGCGGCGTCCTCCTCATCGAGCACAATATCGGCATGGTCCTGAAGACCTGCAACTACATCCATGTGCTTGATTCCGGCGTGATTATCGAAGTCGGCCCACCGGATGTGATCAAGGCCAGCGAAAAAGTCCGCCACGCCTACATGGGCACGGAAGGCCAAACGGCAGGAGAGGCGCTATGACGCTCCTGACGGTCGATGGCATCAGTGTGTCCTATGGCAAGCTTACGGCCCTGCGTGGCGCCAGCATCTCTGTGAAGGAAGGCGAGAGCCTCTTCGTCACTGGTCCGAACGGGGCAGGAAAGTCGACGCTTCTGAAGGCGATAGCAGGTGTCGTGGCGTTGCGCGCTGGCACGATCACGCTCACCGGCACGACGATTGACGGCAAGTCGCCCGAGGACATTGCTCGGCTCGGCTTCTCGATGGTACCCGAGGGACGGGATGTCTTCGGCAGCCTGACGATAGATGAAAACCTGCGGATCGGCATAGGCATGCGTGCCGACAAGGATGCGGCCCACCGCGACCTTGAGACCGTGTACTCGGTGTTCCCGATGCTGGCCGGGCGAAAGCACAAACCGGCTGGCGTGCTCTCCGGCGGCCAGCAGCAGATGCTGGTCATCGGCCGGGCATTGATGGCCAAACCGAAGCTCATTGCCATCGACGAACCCTCGCTCGGCCTTGCCCCGAAGGTCATCGACGATGTCTACGCGACCCTCCTCAAGCTTCGCGATGCGCAAGGTCTGACATTGCTCATCGTCGAACAAAGCTCGGCGCGCGCCATGCTGACCGGCGGCCGGATGGTGCTGATGCGGTCCGGCGAAGTCGTGCTCGAGGGCGATGCGCGCCAACTGGCTCGCGGTAACGCCTTGCAAAAGGCCTACTTCGGCTATGGAGACCACTGACCATGACCGAGTTTATCCAGATGATCATCGATGCGCTCAGTCTCGGCAGTCTTTACGCGCTCGGTGCTCTCGGCATCGCATTGATTTTCGGTGTCATACGGCTCGTGAACTTCGCCCATGGCGACACGATCGCATTCTGCGTCTTTGCCCTTCTGTGGCCCTCGATCGATGCAGCGGCGATCGTGTTTGCCGGCAACCTGCCGACAATCCTGTTGATCCCGCTCATTCTGCTGCTTGGTGCCGGCCTCTCGGTTCTGTCCGAAATCATCGTGTTCCGACGTTTCCGCAGCGCCAATCCGGCAACGATGATGATCGCCTCTTTCGCGCTCGGCTTCGTCATTCGCTACTTCCTCCTGATGCTTTATTCGAGCCGACCGAAGTCAATCAATCTCTGGGCCAATCTTAGTGAGCCCATCGATCTGTATGGTGCGCGCGTGCCGCTATTGCAGATCGTCACCGTCGCGATAACGCTCGGTATTCTTGGTCTTTTGACGCTATTCTTGAAGCGCAGCCGCTATGGTCTTGAAATGCGAGCGGCGGCTGAAAACTTCACAATGGCCCGCATGCTTGGCGTGCGCGCCAACCGCGTGATCATGCTCGCCTTCGCCCTTTCAGGCATGTTGGCCGCTGCGACCGGGCTCATTGTGGTGACGCAGACAGGTACGGTCGACATCCAAATGGGCGCTTCGCTCATGCTCATCGCGTTCATCGCCACTGTCATCGGAGGCCTCGGAAGTCTCACCGGGGCGGTGATTGCGGCCTATTTGATAGGCGCAGCCAGCGTGCTGATGCAGGTCGTGTTGCCGCTCGACGCCAGACCATTCCGCGACGCCTTTGTCTACGGCGCCGTCATTCTCACGCTGATCTGGCGCCCAAACGGCTTGTTTGTACCTAGATCCGCCAAGCAGAGGGTTTGACCATGGCGACACGCCAATCGATCCTCGCCCGCACGATCTCGACCCCGATCATTCTGACGCTGATACTGCTGGCGGTCGCCGGGCTGTCGCTCTGGGTCGACAACGGCATCTTCACGCGCACCATCGTTGAGGTTTTCATCCGCGTCATGATCGTCGTCGGGCTCTATACATTCATCGGCAACTCGGGCGTCATCAGCTTCGGGCATATCGGCTTCATGTGCATCGGCGCCTATGCGACCGCGTGGTTCACGATTCCGCCGGCGATGAAAAAATACTCACTGCGCGGCCTGCCGGACATCATCTCACACAATCAACTGCCCTTTTATCTCTCGATCACGCTGGCCACGCTCTTTGCCGGAGTGTTCGCCTCCATCTTTGGCAAGATCCTCGTGCGCCTGTCGGGCATCGCGGGCTCTATCGCGACCTTCGCCACGCTCGCAATGATCAACACGATCTATTCGAACTGGGAGACAGTCACCGGCGCGACCAGTTCCATCGTGGGGATCCCGCGCAAGACCGGCCTTTGGACTGGTTTTGCTGGCGCCGAACTCGCCGTCATCGTTGCCTATCTCTACGCGATCTCGCGTTCCGGATTGGCGCTCCGGGCCGCGCGCGACGAGGCGGTCGCGGCCGAAGCCTCCGGCGTCGATATTGCCCGCGAGCGGCTGAAGGCCTTTGTTGTCAGCGGCTTGATTCTCGGCGCATCCGGCGCACTCTACGCGCATTTCCTCGGCGTACTAACGCCGGATGCCTTTTACCTTGGCCTCACCTTCATCTCGCTTTCGATGCTCATCGTCGGCGGCATGAACAGTCTATCGGGCGCTGTCGTGGGCGTCGTCGTGCTTTCGACGATCATCGAACTGCTCAGGACGCTCGAAAAGGGCGTGACGATCGGCGCTGAGACTTGGTCGCTACCGCATGGCGCGCAGGAGATCGCCATTGGCGGCGTGATGATCGTCATCCTGATTTTCCGACCTTCAGGGCTAACCCGAAACCAGGAACTGACCTGGTCCGGATGGCCCTTTTCGAAACCTTCCGCTCGCCCGGATGAACCGATCGAGGACCGGGCGACGGAGGGGGCTGGCGCATGAGTGTTAAAGGAGAGACCAACATGAGACATCTTTCGAAATATGTAGTCGGTGCTTTGATGGCTGGGCTGTCGCTCGGCACATCTGCCGCGCACGCTGCCGATATTGTCGTCGGATTTGCCACCGCCTCGTCCGGCTTCATGCAGGCCTATGACAAGCCGGCACAGGATGCGGCGATGATCCGCATCGACGAGATCAACAAGGCCGGCGGTTTGCTCGGGCGGCAGATCAAGGTCGTCACAGCCGATACCAAGACCGACCGTGCCGAAGGAGCCAAAGCGGGCCTGGAGGTGATCGACAAGGGCGCCGATCTCGTTGTCGTATCCTGCGACTATGACTTCGGGTCTCCGGCAGCACTTGCCGCAGAAGCCGCCGGCAAGGTGTCGTTCTTCTTGTGCGCGGAGTCCGTCAAGGCCGGCATCCAGGGCGTCGGTCCCCACAGCTTCTCGGCCTCGGTCCTCGCGGCCGTTCAGGGCGCAACGATGGTCGACTGGTCGTACAATAAGGAGAATGCGCGCACCTATTATCGGCTCCTTGATACCTGGACCGAATATAACAAGGGCATTTGCGACGGCTTCGACTGGCAGCTTCCGAAAATGAAGGACGCAAAGCTGGTCGGTAGCGATACCTTCAAGAATGAAGACGCCAGCATCGCCGCGCAAATCACCCGCATCAAGAGCCTGCCCAAGCAGCCTGATGCAATCATGCTGTGCTCGATGATGCCTGGTGTCGTCAGTGCCATCAAACAGATCCGCGCTGCCGGCATAACATCGATGATCCTCAATGGTTCAGGCGTCGACGGCAGCTATTGGCTGTCGGCCACACCGGATCTGTCCAACTTCTACGTGCCGGTGCAGGGGTCGATTTATGGCGATGATCCTAACAAGGCCGTTACCGCCTTCAATGCCAAGTACAAGGCCGCAACCGGCAGCGAGCCCTCCAGCCAATACGTCTATCCTGGTTATGTGCTGATTGACGTATGGGCGAAGGCTGTCGCGCGTGCTGGCACGACCGACGCCGACGCCGTCGCCGCCAAGCTGGAAGCCATGAAGGATGAGCCCACCCTGTTCGGACCCCGCACGTTCACAAGCGAACTGCACCATCAGAACAAAGGCAAATACCTCATCGTCGACGTTAACAAGGGCAAGCCCAGCGTCGTTGACGAATGGACCATCGCAGCACCGATCCCGCTCTCTTATCTACTGAAGCAGTAAGAAGTATGGCGTCATGACCGCCGCAGGAGGAGAGCTAAACTGCGGCGGTCAGTCACGAAGTAGGCTGAGAGGCGGTAGTGGTAATGGTCCCAACATCGTACCTGCGCTCTAGATCAGCCAAACAAGGTCTAGCCATCGCAACTCACCCTAAGAAAGGATTGAATTCCGATGGCCCAACCTTAGTCAACTACGCGCAATCCAAATTGCCGGTCAGCGATTGGCGGTTGCGTGTTTAGATTTCAACCTCTCGCCACATGCCCTATGTATTCTCGGATGATGGTGCCGCGATTTGGATGCCGTTCGCACTCAGCGCTGCATGTATGGCCTGCAGCAACTCAACGGAGCTGGGCGTGTCGGAATGCACGCAGATCGAGTCGAATCCTATGTCGATATCGTAGCCGTCGGCCGCGCGGACCTTACCTTCCAGGCAAGCGCGGACCACCCGCTCGGCCAGCTTGCCCGGCTCGTGATTGCCGCCGCGGCGGGTCAGCAGGATGACCCCAGATCTGTCGTATTCGCGGTCCGCATAGAATTCCCGAATAACCGGCTGCCCCACCGCAACTGCTGCGCGATAGGTCGCTGAAGCTTCCATGCAATATATGAATGTTTCGGGGCCTAATGTTCGCATAAGGTTAACAAAGGAGTTCGACATCGCTTCGTTCTCCGCGAGTTCCATGTACAGCGCACCATGCGGTTTTACGTGCTGAAGTTCTGTATCGTATCGACGCGCAAATTCTCGTAGGGCACCGATCTGGTAAACCATGTCGTTGATAGTCTCTTCTTCCATTCCGACTATCTTCCGACGGCCGAACCCCTGAAGATCACGATAGCCCGGATGCACCCCAATGCGGACCTTCGCCTCAAGGGCCAAGCGTATTGAAGCGTCCATATGGTTGGGATCGCCCGCGTGGAATCCGGCTGCTATGTTGGCCGAGCTGATGAGCTTCATAAGCTTTTCATCGCTTGTGTTTCCCAACTGCCACTGCCCGAAGGCCTCACCCATATCACAACTGACGTCGACAATCTTACTAGCCATGTGTGCATCCTCTATGCCCAAGTCGGACGTACGGCCCGCCTCTACATCGGAGCCTAGTCTTACTGTCCGAATTAGGACAATTGTATTCTATGAGAATAGTTTTCGGAGTTTCCTATAATGTAGAGGCCGGCAAAATACGGACGGACCGCCAATTCTGGAAAACATCGGTGCATGGAGAGCGCTGAAATAACTCTATTTGCATTCGGGTCAGTCTCGCAGAAAATTTATAAAAGGCCCAATGATCTAAAATCGATACTGAACCGCGAGCGTAAAAAGGCATGCTGCCATACCCCAGCTTCTATTGGACTCAACCCGGATCATCATATTCAATCACTGCGGTGCTACGAAAACGGCAAACGTCGCAGAACGCCTTTACGGCGCGTCCAAGCTCAGTCTCTCGTCTCCAAGCGATTCCGACATCCATGCTTGGCACAGGATCAGACAATGGCGTGGCTGCAAGGCGAGCTCCTTCGAGCGACCAAGGCCGATAGACCATGTCGGATAGGATCGTCACTCCCACGCCGCTGGAAACGAGATTTCGAATAGCCTCCATGGAAGACGTTCGGAAAACGACGTTCGCCTTCAGACCAGCTCGTTCCCAATAGCTCTCCGTGGTTTCTTCCGCATCGTCTACTGTGAGCATGATGTAAGGTTGAGTCTGCACATCAACGAGTGAGATTCGCTTCTTATCCAAAAAGTGATGGTTCGCCGGAAGCCAGAGCCTTCGCTTGGAACGCGCGAGAACTTCGGTTTCAATCTGCCTAGTGTCATGTAACGGAGATATTAGACACATCGCGATGTCTATCTCGTCATTAATAATACGACGCTCGATTTCGGGTCTTTCGAGTTCAACCAGCTTGACGATAATTCCTGGATATACTCGGCGAAAGCGCGCTAAAAGAGGCGACAGAAAATATCCCGCGACGGTATGCGTGCAGGCCAGTGTGAACTCACCCGTCATGTCAAGCCGCATCTGTTGCGGCGCAAGCATTGCGTCCACGGCAGCAGAAAGCACACTACGCGCATGCTGTAAAAAAATAGTGCCTTCATATGTCAGCGCAAGCCCTTTGGAATGACGCTGAAAAAGCTTTAACCCAATATCATATTCGAGCGTCTTTATGGCCTCGGTGACGGAGGACTGCGACACGAAAAGCGCGGCGGCGGCTTTCGACACCTGTCCCGTCTCGGCGACAGCAACGAAAAATTTGAAATGACGTAGAGAAACTCTCATTTTTCGCTAGACCGCTATGTACCGGAACTCAGAATTCGTTCTATGATATCTAAATGTAGCTTCAGCGGTCATGCAAGATCCTCGTTACGATCCAGTCGGGCAAAGGCGCTTATTCCGTACTCAAACCCGTGCGGATAGAGTGAAACGCATAAATCCCCGCCTCGCTGTTCAGTGCGGGTAGTGGCTTCCAACCCCTTGCCAGTACGGAACCTCGTCTCGCCAACCTCGATCGCGAGCTGGCTTTCACGCAACTGGCGAGCCAAACAGGTATGCCATAGCTCCGTATGAGCTTGCTGGGCAGCGGACAGCTCGGACACTCCGCTCATGTGACGGCGCCCGCCCATACCCCCGTCGACCGAACGCGCCGCAGATGTGTCACGCCCAGCATTTCTTAGCACCCCTCCGACCTATCCGGCAGCGTTGCACAGCCTTGGTCTGATCAGGGAGAAGTGAGATCTACTTCTTATTACTCGTTTTCATATTCGTAATGTTCCGAAAACAACTTTCCATTCCGTCCCCAGTTTTCGCGCCGCACGTCAGTAAAAATAAAATTAATCGTCTCGGGCTTACAATTCGCTATGCGGGCAAATTCGCGAGTCAAAACTTCTGCAAGTTCTCGCTTTTGCTCCAACGTACGTCCTGGGAACCAATCAACTCTTATGAACGGCATGTTTCTGAACCTTTCGTGTTGCTCGCAAATGTGCATGACACTCGATGAGCAAAATTTATCAGTTATTCTGCGAAGATCACTATTTTTAGCCAACCACGAGTACTCGGCTCCTGTTTCCAGGCTCGCTGAGCTGAGGTCAAATACGATTTCAGGCTGGTAGGATATCGCCAAAAACGAATAATACCAAATCTCTTGGAGCCTGACTCTGGGGTGTTGCGCGACGCGGCAGCGGTTTGATTCAAGGTGGCGAACCAAGGAGGTTTGCCATGCCGATCCCGTTGCGGGGCGACTTTGACGCGCAGGGCCTGCGGGCTTTCGCGCGCAAGAGCAAGGACGCGGCGCAAGCTCGTCGTTTGTTGGCGCTGGCGACGATTTACGAAGGCGCGCCACGGTCGGAGGCAGCCAAGACCGGTGGCGTCACCGTGCAGATCGTTCGCGATTGGGTAGTGAAGTTCAACGCCCACGGCCCGGACGGGCTGATCGACCGCAAGGCGCCCGGCCCACCGTCGCGACTGAACGACAGCCACCGCGCCGCTCTGGCGGCGGTGATCGAGAGCGGCCCGATCCCCGCTGTCCACGGGGTGGTGCGGTGGCGGCTGATCGATCTGTGCCAATGGTTTTGGGACAACTTCGGAGTCAGTATCTCCAAGCAGACGTTGAGCCGAGAACTGCGGGCGATGGATTATCGAAAGCTCTCGGCCCGGCCGCGTCATCACACCCAGGCCGATGGGGCCATCGAACATTTTAAAAAAGTTTCCCCGGTCTTTTGGAGCAGATCGCGCGCGACAAGGGGATTGACCCGAGCGCCATAGAAATTTGGTTCGGTGACGAAGCTCGCATCG
>Ga0209208_10009454_pt1 | contig 12807 bp, 10 predicted proteins | sample S1TSphfallax_3_FD_187694 | JGI IMG/M metagenome (GOLD analysis project Ga0209208, IMG submission 187694) | Host-associated microbial communities from peat moss isolated from Minnesota, USA - S1T2_Fd - Sphagnum fallax MG (SPAdes) (version 2) | ecosystem: Host-associated > Plants > Peat moss >...
GGCTAGTTCTGTTCTTTGTAACCTTTTGGCCTATGCTAATGGCAGGAGGATGAAGTATGGGTGTATGTTTGAAATCCTTGGCAAACGTCAGGACAAGTCTGCTATCCTTACATAAATATTTGCCAAAAAATTTCTAGTTCCATTTGATGTACAACACCTGAAAAGCAATTTACAACAACCACTAAACAGGACTCATATATTAAATGCGGCACCAGCTCAATGCAGTTCCAAGATTGTGTTCAGCAAGAAATCTAATCAATTTTTTAATTATTGTGCCTGAACCATGATTAATGCATTAAGTGTTTTTCGTGCACAATTCTTTCAAGGGAAAAAAAAGTGATGCAGTGATTAAAAGTTCTACCTTCACCTCAAAGGTCTAGGATAGAATTATTTTTTCAAAAACATTTAGTTTTATGGACAGATGAAATAGAGGATGTAATCTTTGAGTAATTTCCTCAAGCTAGTTGTCACAAGACAAAGGAGTTGCAACTTCCCTGAGGAGGGAGGACTTGGAAGCCCCTTGACCATGTTGTTCAATGAAAAATCTGTAGAAGTGCACAATACTTCATCCATTTTGTAATGTTTCATCTAAATTATGCAACATTTGACAATGAAAATTTGAAAAAAAATGTTACAAAAAATGGATGAAAAATTGATATAAAAACGTACGCATTGTATGGATGATAAGTTGGATATTGAATGAAAACTTGAAAAACATTTGCATCCTATGAATGAAAATATCCATTTGCATCAAGGAATCATGCAAATGGTGTCTCATGGTAAAACCTATATCTTTTTTTGGCTAAACCTCAACCTTTCAACAAAACATTTCTATTTGTTGGCTAAACTTTTACCTCCCAAAAATTCTTTTATATTTTTTAAGCTAAGCCTATACCTTTCAACAAAACCTTTCTATATTTTGAGTGAACCTCTTTATCTCATAGTTAAACTTCTACTTTTTTTAAAGGGAAAAAATAGTAATGGAATCCACAAGGTGTAAAATGAACTTCAATGTGTTTTTTTATAGAAATCAATCAAGGACATAAAAAATAATTTTGATTTTAATGAGAACACATAATCAAATAGGTAAGAAAAAAAATTGTATTTTTAATAATTATTCAATTCAATCACTTAAATCATAAGAAAATAAATGTAAAACATATGGTTTTTAAAAGAGAGTTAAATTTCCATATAAGGGTTGAAGGTTCAGGTTCTGGGCATTACAATACTTTTGTCAACTTTAAGTTTTAACACCATGTTTCTAATGGTTTGGAGTTCCCAAAACTAACACCTATTGTATGGGTAACATGTAAATATTGCTGATTATGGCAAAGACTAATAATCGTTGAAGATTTAATACCAACATGCAATACCCACATATAAAAACATTGCCATTTGTGATTGAAATGAAAATAAATAAATTTTGAAATGTTTTTTTTTGCTTCTTTTAGATTATTTTTCTAATTTCTTGTACTTTTACTTCTTGTTCTAAATTTTTTAAAATATTTTTTCTTGTTCTAAATGATTTTTTGTCTATTTTTTCTTCATAATCAATTTTTAATTTCTTTATTTTTTAAAATTTAAAACAAATTTAAAACTATTTTTTTAATTTTTTGTTTATCATTAAATATACATATTTAATGCCCAACATTTGGGTATTATGTGAAACATAAAAAAATCTAGCCAACATTCTATGCTTCAAATGGGAGTATTACACAATTTTATTTTATTTCTTCTTTTAAATATTTATCATCACAACATCAAAAACAAAAAATGAAGGTACATATAATGGACCAATCACATTATGGTAAAGCTCGAATGAAAATGGATCTAGATTTTGCAATACCTTCATAATAAAATTGGGGTCCCATTGGAATTGAAGTGCAAAAACACCAAGTCCATGCAATGTCTATAAGTAGTGTTAAACAATGATGCTTAAACAATGCTTTTACACTATTTCATGGTGTTGAAAAGCACTAGTTACATGCTTTAAAATGTGTTAAAAAGTATTCTATATTTATTGGATTACTTTCAATTTTAACTAGATGCTAAATTAATATATTGAAAAGGGCTTCACATAAATACAACATACATCTTCAACATTAATTTATTTTATGAGATTTATGAACATCAAAACCAAGGATTAGTTTTGCTAAAATTGGCTCCTATTAACTTGGTTTTACCCAAAAGTTTTCATATGCAGGTATTACAAATACTTGCCCCTCCATCACTTAAGTTAGGGTTATTAGAAAGTTCAAAAAACTACAATACCTACATTGTCAATATCCAATACAAATGTCAAAGTATGGGTGAATGTAATTCCTATACACTCAATTGTGATTATTCATTGCATACACCAACAAAAAAAAAATTCTCATCATATTTTGAAATGTGTTGATATTGCATTACCTTCATCCAAAAATGCACTTCCTTGCTGTGAAAATGAATTCATTGGCAATATTTGAATATATAACCCCATGCTACATTACTTATATCCATTAAAGAAAGTCTTCACTATGAGAACAACAAAAAAGATAATACCTACACCAAAATGGCAAATCCCTCACTAGAAAGGTTATGGCATGGGCAATACCTTCATATATCACAACAAAAATCATTGTGTCCCATGTAATATGTGAAATTCCATGCAATATGAAAAAGTTTGTTCACTAGCCCTAAACTATTATATATTATTTATTTGAACAAATATGGTGTGATTAGTACATAAAGAATCCAAATCCACTAATGAATTCACTAGGTTTTGTGAAGAATTAGGTGAATTTTAATTCTAGTGAATTTCTAGCAAATTTGCCAATTGTTTAATGATCAATGACAAGTTGATACCAAAAAATAAATTCACAAGTAGATTCACTAACATATGAACAACTAATTTTTTAAAAAATATTTTGATTATTTCATTTAGATAATTTAAAATTAATTATTTAATTTGAATTAGCTCATTCATTAAAAAATAATTAAATTGAAAGTTTAAAAAAATCTGAACCCATCTACCTAGGTATGTAAAAAACTTACACCTACTTACTTGTGTTAGTAGGCAAATAGGTAGGAAAGGGAAAATGTAGATGGATTGAATAGACAAAAATTGTTGATTGTTTAGTGATCAATGACAAGTTCATATGAAAAAATAAATTCACGAGTAGATTCACTAACATATGAACAACTATCAAATTTTATTTTAAATTGAACATGTAATGTTTATTGTGTTGAAATTGGAAATGTCTATGTGGACGCATTTATAGTTTCTTGCAATGCAATGGGGAAAGATGCAAACCTAATTTGGGAAAATTGTTCTTGTTTCAACAATTCAATAGTTGATTATACAAAATTGCACGGTTGTAGTTGTATTTAAGGTTGTTGCAAATTGGATTCCCTCCAAGCTTGCAAAAAGAAAAGTCCATCATTGACCAGAATGTTTAAATGATAGTATAATGTGACTAGCATAGGGTTTTCACTTCTCAAGACAACATGTTTTGTTGGACCCATCATTTTATTTTATTTGTGAAGGTCTAAAACTAGAAGTTCCAAATTGTGATGGGTTTAATAATTAAAAACTAGAGGTTATATTTTTTAAAATATTTATAACAATATTTAGATTGAAAATTTCCAAGATTGGAGAATAAACAACCTCTTCGCAAGTTGGCTTTAGAATACATATGTTATTATTCACCATGGAGATAAAAACAGGTCCCATTCAATAAATAATTGTCATCAAAATTAGACATATCCATAGTGCCAATAAATTTGTTATAATCAAAAAATTTGCATGGAAGCAATAAGAATAATGTTAGTTTGAATTACATTTCAATCTATAAAAACAATTCAATTTTTAGGAGAATAATTATGAATGCACTTTTTGAAATCTTTTTTCATGACTTTGAAAGAGGGAGTAAAATGCACTATTTGTTGACACCTTTGAACAACTATTGTAAAGTCTCCTTTTCTGCATGCGCAAATTTCCCAACTAAATAATTTAAACACATATGCACATATTTAGGTTTTCAAATCACATGAGCATGGAATTATTGAATTTGATGCATGTCCTCACATTTTTTGTAAGATTGAGATCGAACAATTTAGTAAAGTAGATGGAAAGGATCCATTGATATTGTTTCTTGCTAAATTCTTGCAATCAACATTTGGCCGTTATTAAACTTTAAAATTAACCAAGATTGGAAAAGATCTGCACATCTAAAATCAAGATGACAACCACACATTATTACATAAGTTTAGATCAACAAATTTGTAACACGACCATCTTAAAGATTTGAAACAATAATTAGTTATGTGTAATATAATACTTTTATTTTTGCATGAAAATCCTTTAAGGTGTACCACATTAGAATTTATGTCACCCTTCCATGTACAATTGCCTCAACATTGAGCAACTCTGCAACTTCTTCTGCCTCTTCAGTGGCTCCCTTCAGCTCATCCAGACCAAGCCCCAGTGGCTCTGGGTTGCCAGCTACAAAGGCCAGCCCCACTGTCTCACTCCTGCAAGCAACCTCAAATGCTTGTTGCTGGATAAAGCACTGATGCAAAGCTCAAACAGATGAGATGAGGCTAATGGTTTTCTCCTGTATCAGAAATGTTTCTTTGTTATGAAGTGCACAAAATGCAACACTATGCAGGATTTCATGTGGGGTAAAAATAATATTGCTGCAATACCAAATGTGATCTCTCACAGAGGCCGCCAATAATTCAGTAAGAATCTGGAGATCCAAAAGAGCCGTTTTCTGATGCTTCATTATCGCTGTACGTGTGTTCGTAGCATCGGCCAGAAGTGTGGTGCCCATTTTTGTCCTTTCCATTCACTGGGAAAATGCTTTGAGGATGGTTCTGTGACAATGAATCAAGCGATCAACCCCAGCCCTGAGAACATATGCAAAGAGTAAATTTTCATCATCTGCATACATGTACTCAACTACTGCTGTTCCCTGTCCACATTCTCCAATGCTGGAAAATCAACTTTTCTGCCAAACTATCATTCTTGTCAAAACCATAGTGGGTCTGCTGAACTAACCCCAGCACCCATGGTTCCAGGCCCTGCTTCCCTTTCCCATGTACTTCTGTACTCTTGCTCTGTGTGTTGATTTGTCTCTATAATATCCATTGCAATGGCTTCAGAAGCACTAGACTGCCCTACTATATCCTCCAAAATTTGTCCACATCCTACTTTCATGTGTTTCAAATCATTTTCCAACCCCCCTGAGATAATCTCTTCCATGAAATTATTCTCAGAAGTTCCCAGATCACAAGTATCTGACGCTGGTATGTCTGCTCCCTCTGCTATGCCCCCTGATCCTGGGGGATTCAAGTGGAGGTGGTCAAGGTCATTAAAACCAATTCAAGCTTGTGTTCTCCTGCTGTGCCAACTGCAGATAGTTACCTCCCCCATTTATGGACATTTGAGCTCTTAGTTGAATCAGGCTCACCTTGAACTCACAAAGTGATAACAAAGTCCAAAGTATCTTGCAAGTAGTGACCTCCTTCAGCCTCCTGCCCTTGGAGAAGTTTTCCAAAGCCGATAGAGAACATTGCCAGTGCACGTCTCTCACCTGCCTTAACTTCAGACACGATGAACTGGGACGTAGTTATTGTATCTTTGTAGAGTTCATCCTTGGTTAGGGATCCGCCAAGAAGTAGCTGCGTCCCATACAACAGCTTGTAGGCTATCTCAATATGCTTTTCTTTTTGCTCATCCGTCATTTGCATAGCAACCTCTAGGCTTGCCGTGAAATATTCTACAGCTTTCTCATATTTCTCTTCCTCGAGCAAAACTCGGCCACAATTCACCAAAACTCCATCTCCCAATTTTGACTTCCAACCGTTTTGGCGAAAGCTGCTGCTTCTTTGAACATCTCTAAAGAATGTCCAAATTCTCTAATATTGAATAAAAATTTACCTACCTTATTGGATCTTGAGAACACCGTTCCTGTGTCATCCTTAGCCGTAGAGATTGTGAAACTGCTTTTGAGGTAATCAATTCCCACTTTGAGGGCTTGCACAGAGCCGCTGATTCGGTGCCTGTTCAGATGGGCTGACCCCAAGAGATAATGTGTATCAGCCTTGTCAAAGTACGCATCATCCTCCTCCTCTGCAACCATCTGCAAGGGGATGGGATCACTTGCATCCCCTTTCGGAAGTCGAAAGATAAAGTTTTCCGAGAGAATACTTGACGCGTTTAATGAGGGAGTCCACGTCCTCTAAGGTCCCTTCCTCGAACTTCTGTTTGTTCTCCTCTCCCAATGCCAAGCAGTGCAACAGAGCTGCTTTCGCAGCTTCAGTTTCACTATCATCACGGCCCGACAGCAGTCGTTCTCTCATCCAAGCACATTCTAACATTCCATGAAAACACTGTCGATTACTCTCATGACACAGCCGCTCCATTTCCAGCAAATTCATTGTGCCTCTTCCCTTCTGCCCAGAGCACTCAAGAAGTCAGCTGCAAGAACAGTGAGAGTGGAGGCAGTAAAAAAACTTGGATTTTGACCGGTGGCAAGTTTCGAGCTGAGAGTGCCCAGCTCAGATATTGCCCATTCCATAAGATCGCTCAGTTCCCCGAAAGAGGACCTTCTTCTTGTTTGTCGCGGCAGTCTTCGAAGCTAACGGAGTCGTGATTACTGAGTTGTTCAGTCGGCAGTAAACGGAATACAACTTGGGCAGGTTTGCATCAACAGAAGACCTTTTGCTTAGGGGCCGGCGGCGGGAGGCAGGTAGGCAGGCATGAAGTGTTAGGCACGAAGCCAGGGTTTCCGTCTGTCGTCTTTTGTTAAAAGCAGCAGCAGCTGGAGGAGGCAGAGGTTCCTTTTGCCAAGAAGGAAGGAGGGAAGGAAGGGAAGCTAGCAAAGCTCGGGATTCTAGGATCAATAACGTTCTTATAAAAACTTTATACTGAAAAAAAGGGTCACAGAAGTGGACTGTGTTTTCCTTTAAGGGCCACTCTGGCCGGGGTAACCAGTCCACTAAAAGGCCGAATTAGGAGGGTCTTTTTGTTAAGTGTGTTTTAAAAAAAATTGGTATTCAATATGTGACACAGGTGGATTGTGTGACCCAATCAACAAGGGAATGAAATTGAGAGTAGTAACACTTGGTATTAGAAGTTCCTTACATGGCAAGTAAAAACCGATGCAACATAAAATCCATATCTCATCGAGTCACCCAACCAACCAAGAGTGCTGTGATGTGTCATGTGAGTGTGTAAAGGCATAACAAGCTTTTCGTTGCAAAGTTAGGTATCATTTGAAATTTTGTTACATATAATTTTTGAAGTGGATTGGGATTCTTTTGAAGAGGGTACCCAATCCACCAAAGTCACTTTTTAGGAAATTTTTGTATGACATTACTTGGACTAAGAACAAGGAGTGCATTTTGTAATATTTTTGTTTTAAAGTGTCTTAACCCAATATAATAACAATGTTGACACCCAAGCTTATAATGAAATTAAAATTTGGCTTTGACACAATGTCCTAGTTAGAAACCCCTAGGAGGTTACTTTTTTTTTTCTTTTTGATTTGTTTAGTTTTGTGTTGTCGGCTTTGTGGACTTAGGATTGTCGTATTGCAATAGGCAATCTTTAGAAAATGGGGCTTATGTTTTTAGTAGGCCTCCCATAATTCATTATGTTTTATTAAACTTCATAATTCCCATTGCTCATTTGCCTTATCATGGGTCATCACAAACCTATTTTCCATCTCATCTCCTATGCAAATCACAAACCACCCATTAATTATCCCCATTTAACAAACCACAGACCACCTATGGTTCCCTTTACCAACCCCTAGTTCTTCGTGTCAATGTGGGACTCCAACCCTACATTTTCCCAAACTTCTTTGATCATGTAAGGGTATGACCTTTTCCCCCTTCCATTTTATCAGCCTCTATAGTTGTTCATGATGAGAGCCCCCAACCTACCCCCATTTCCTTAACACATTCACAACTTTCACCTAAAGTCTCTTGCCTTTCCTTTGGGCCCTAAGTCGTCAATCAAAGGTTAGTTCATCATCAATATTCCTATTGGGCATTTAATTCATTTAATCTAAACCCTTGTGACCATCCTAACTTAATACCTTCCCTTACTCCCACCCCACTTACATCAACATGGACTTACATTTTGTCATTGGATGTCCTTAGGTCCTTTCATTTAAGCTTTTGTCATATTTGATTGTACAACCACATCCTTATTATTTTGTGGCATGATGTGCAACTAGCATTTCATTTGTCATTGGATAACTTAACACAACACCCATGTGATGTGGTAGCTTGACAGTTGTTCTTCTTGTTACCCCAATGGTGTTTCATTTTTCCCTTTCGTGGTAGGGCAATAGAACATAAGGAAACATGGATTTGATTCAAGCATAACATTTTAATAGGCAATTAAGAAAACTTGTAGGAGTTTTTTTTGTAGGCTTAAACTTTAGTAGCAAGTCCAGACTCAATGTTCTTTCCCCAACATGATCATCTAACTCATAAATGTGTTTTCTATAGTTTTATTTTTGGACATGCAAGGAAGCATTTTTAAATTATTTGCACTTTGGCATCACTTTTTCTTGCACCCATGTCTTGTAACACCATTTTAACTTTTAGCACATAATTCCACCCTGAATTAAATGGTTATTTTTTGCTTTTCCTAGAAGACTATGAGCTAAACCAAGGCCTCAAACTTTCATATGATTCCAACACATGTTTCATTTATTGGTAAATGGTCCTTTTGGGATGGTTTTTAAACAATTTTGGGACTCTTTTCACTTAAAAGATTTAATAAATGGATTCCTTTAGTTGTTTCAATTTTTTTTCACATCACACAAGGTCACAATCCATTTTGAATTACACATGTTCTAAGAGTAGCTCATTTCTTAGCCATGACCAAACCACTATGGACTTCGTCCCATTGTAATGGGGGAAACATTATATTCATTCACAAGCCATGCTTTATGTTTTCAATTTTTTGATGTTTTTGTAACACTTTTTTTTTCACACCAATTTGGAGTTTATATGAAAAGTGGTTTGTGAAACAATAATCGATGACATTAGGTGCACTGTGGACCTTCACCCTAATTATGTTATTCTTTAGCTGGATGTGGCAAATGTTTTCAATTCAATGTCAAGAGGGGTCATATTTTAATAACTTCATGTAATAGGTGAAAACATCACACAACTCATCCCCTTTGTTTATGCATTCTATGCATTTGAATCTCCTTTGTTTTATAGTCATTGTAATTGTGAAGACGATGTTATAGTCATCCTATTTGCCATGGGAACCCATTAAGGTGATCCTTTGGAAGGGCACTATTTGTTTTAGTTCATTTTAAGGCTTTAAATTCTACAATTAGTCATTTCCCTTTTTGTCTATTTCCATCCATTGCAAATAATATTCACATCATAAGCCCCCATTCAATTATATCTTTTGCATATGAACATTTTAAAATTGAACTCCATGTAATATGTTTTCTTATCCAACTTAAAAAATGTGTAACATGATCACCCTTTGGCCTACCACTTAAATTCAACACCCCAACCCAATTTTACATTCCATCACAAGGTATTAGAGTTTTAGGGGTTCCATTGTGCACCTCATCATTCACATCATTCAAGTCATAAAAAATGCCTTGTTAAAAGATGTTCAATATGTGAACCTTTACCCTATAATAGGTGATGTTTAGATCGCTTTTGGAATTTTAACCTATTGTTTCATGCAATGACCATTGTATTTCTTACAATGCACACCTCCCTCCTCCCACTTTGTAGAATCCTTTTTTTTTAAAGGGCCCATAATTATGCTTATTAAAAAAACATTTTTGATTTAATACATGACATCATATTTAAATAAATTTCCAAAACATGAATAAAAAATTATAACTAAAAATAGTCGTTTAAAACTTTAATTAAGGCATGTCAATTTATTTTTATATTTTAGGTTATTTTAAATATATGTTAAATAATTTCTTTTCTAAAGGTTAGTATATCATTGTAATCACACATTATACCCATGTTGGCTAATTTCAAGTTTTCGCCAAATCCATGTTTGAAACCTAAACATGATAAATTTACATGGATGAAAAATTGACCAAAAATTGCACTGTCGCAACCCTAGCTTTGGGCTCGCGATCAAGGCAAAGGGGTTGCAAGGGTGCAGGCCAAGAGGAAGCCTGGGAGTCTCTAATGAGTCACATTAGAAACTCCCGGGAGTGTAGGAGAGTGTGAGGGAGTGAGCATTCACACTCCCAAGGTAACTCCCACTTTGGGAGATGGAGTCCCGGTGGACTCCTGAAATTTCAGAGACCGATTTGAGGGGTCAAATCTCAATGGCTTGTGGCGTTCTTTATATCATTGGAAAGCTCTTGGAATTTAGGTGTCTCAAATGGGCTCGCATTGCTCATTTGCACTTTTGAAACACAAGTTATGGCCAAAAGAAGGGGCCAGGAGTCGAATTGCCAGTTTGACTCCCGACCAGAAAAAATCGGGAATCGACCCAATTTACTTGGCTATAGACGACGTGCCACATATCGTTGGAAAGCTCTCGACGAGAGCTACAACTTTGCTTTAGACCGCACTTCGATCCAAGGTCTGCTCGCGAAGTTATGGGGCTCCAAAGTCCCGAGAGTCTTGGCTGGCGGGATTTCGGAACTCCCACGCGGGAATCCCGGGAGAGAAAAGCCATTTGGATGTGGGCCCCGTGGAGAGGTGCAGAGTATACTATAAGGGGGAAGGTGGTGGCTTCCCCCAAGTCCAGGTCGTGGTGAGTCTTGTGTGTCCGTGTTGCCCGTGGCTCGTCCTAGCACCAAAGGTGCTCCAACTATGCACTAACCACGTTTTGTGGGTTGTGTGCAGGCCCGTGTGAGTGAATAAGCTTGTCAATTCTTCCTAATCCCATCCTGGAGCTCCAACATGCCCCTCTACCCCTCAAAGTGTTGTGAGCTAGGGAGCGCGTCCCAACTCCTCCCTCTTTCGTTGTCTTTCATTTGGACTCACATTTGAGTCCTTCAAGGAGTTGGGAGTGCGTCATGCACTTAACAAGTTTCCATAAATCAAAATTTAGTTAAGAATAAAACCTAGCAAGTCTTAAAGGTTCTATACGAGGTCAAAATTATAAACTTAAGTAAGGGCTTGGATTGTAGGTTTGTAAAAGGTTAAGGATTTTTAGGTTCTTTGGTTTTTTTTTGAGTTGTAGATAGGTTCAAGGTTTTAGGGTCCTAGGTTCTAGCCCTAATGTTTAATATATATGGGCATCTCCAAAGGCAATACCAAAATGACTTTTACACAAATATGTTGCAATGTTTTTTATGTTGGATTTATGCCCAAATAAGGTTGGTAAGGGCGAAGACCATTGTTACCTATATGTTGCTTATTGTTGTTCTTGGGAGCAAGTTGGGGAACACCATGAAAATCTTTTGGGAACCTAGTGGAAATATTTTTATAACACCAAAATTTGGGGGAAAAAGAAATGTTTAAAAATGAATGTTGAAATACTTATCTTTTAGAATAAGCCAAAATTAACCTTGATAGAAACTTAGAATCCAAGTTTCTTATAAAAGTTAAACCCATTGAACTTGAAACCAAAAGGTTTTCCACTTTTTATTTCATTTTTTATTTAAGAACTCTAGATCAAACACAATGGTTCTTGGAAAAACCACCCAACAATGTTTTATACCAACATAAAATAGTTCATAAAGTGAAGACCCAAGGTTGAAATAATCACTATTATATAACATGGTTTTTATGATTGAAACTTTAATTGCAACAAATAGTGGACAAAAATGTTTTCAATCAAATCAAACTAATCATTTATGCCAAAAAACTATTCACTTAGATGTTTATTTTAAAAACTTAGATGATTATACAACATGATTAAATTGATTACAACTATTAATTGATATGGTTGTTTGAAATGACTAAGGTGATTGAAACTAATAATTGATGTGGCATTATTAATTTCAATTTAAAAATACTAATATATTATTGAATTCAAAAATATTATTGTTATTTATTTCTAGATTGAACTATGGATGAATTTGATGTTGCATTAGACTTATGATTTCAATGTCAAAAAAAAATTATTGCTTGTTTGTTTGTTTTTTTCTTTTTTTTCTTTTTTGAGTTTGACAAACCGTACAATACAAATCATTATGATGATGTCACAAACATAACTTGGTCAAAGTGAAGTTTAAAATTTCACTTCTTCATCTATAACCCAAGACCTTTACCATCCAACCACAACCTCATGTGATAATATAAATTATTATCACAAAACATATAAACACATTTTTTGAATATTGCATATTATAACTATTATATAATTAAATAATTTCATAATGAAATTTTCTTAGACATATATCTTTAATATCATTATTCAACTTGTGTTCGACACTATCAACAATGATTGACAAGGTTCCTTTAAGTACCCTACATGTAGGGTAAGGACCAAGAAAGGGGTTGATTAGGGAATGAGGGCTTTATGTGAGGCAAGAGCCAACCATGGACTCAAATTCCCAAAACAGCAATGTATAAGGTCCTTACCCAATGTGAAGATTTGGTATAATTTTTAAGGCTTGTGATTCATTTAAGGAGGGGGGGCACCTTATGAGTAAGGTTCCTTAGAAATGACCGGGTGCATAAGGTGCCTTCTCTTGAGGCATTAATTTTACTGAGGGCAAGGTAAAATTACATACACTACCAGAACAACCCATGATGGACCTGCTTAAGTGGTGATCATTTGGATGGCAAAATTGGCCACCATGGGCATTAGAAGCACATGAACTGTTCTGTGTGCTGAATCACCACTCATCAAAG
>Ga0209208_10009455_pt1 | contig 12806 bp, 13 predicted proteins | sample S1TSphfallax_3_FD_187694 | JGI IMG/M metagenome (GOLD analysis project Ga0209208, IMG submission 187694) | Host-associated microbial communities from peat moss isolated from Minnesota, USA - S1T2_Fd - Sphagnum fallax MG (SPAdes) (version 2) | ecosystem: Host-associated > Plants > Peat moss >...
TCTGGATAACTCCAGTACACAGAAAACAAAAGGGGGACCAAAACTGGTTTTGTCACCTAAAGGCGTCACTGCACTTCGACCCCTAAAGGATCGCCTGACGGACGGACACAGTTCTTTTATATAGTTAGATAGCTTTATTTTGTTATTTTTGTGCTTATATATATTATTACCATAAATATATGTTTGTACTTTGATCTCACACATTTTGTGTTCTTATCTTGGTTTTTTAATTTTGGGTTTTGAATCTAAATTTAAACTTATCCTTTCATTGTTTATTTTTATAATTTTCATACCCATAAGACTTGATTATTATATTATTTTCTAAATGAAATAAAAATATAATAAAATATCTGAAAATATATCATTGGTTGAAATGAAATCCTCAAATTTAATTAATTAGTTCAACAAACATGTGTTGAATGAACAAAGGGACAACAATATAATTTGTGCCCATCATCATTTTCCCATGGTCAAGTCCCCCCAACAAATATGTTGTCCCAAAAAAGAACAAGAAAAAAAAAACCCTAAACAAATTGATTTTCCCCATGTCCAAGCCCAAAAGCAAAATAAAAAATCATACAAAGTATCATTATCTTGGCGCATCAATTTCCCAATGTCCAACCCCCTCCTCCTTCCTCCTTCTCATGTTCTCTTTCTCTTTCTTCTACATCTCCTTCCTTCACATCTTCCTCCAAACCCTAATCCTCTTCTCTCTCATCTATGCTTTGTTTAAAAAATAAATTTTGTTTGTATTTTTTGGCCACGAGTTGATTTTAGGAAAAAGCATTAAAATAATTTTTTTGCAGTTGAATTTCAGGCCTCTTCTGTTTTGTGTTTAAGAAAAGTTGTTAAATCCTTTTATTTGTTTTGTCGCCCCTTTTATTTATTTATTTATTTCCCCTTCTTCCTTCCTTTCATCTTCCTGTGTCTTTTTTTTCTTCTCTGGGTCGCCTTATCTCTTTTGTTTTGGCGGAATTTTTCTTTGCAAAAACTTCTGAGGTGAGCATCTTTGTTGTGAGATCTTGTCTCTGTCGTTTTGATTTCAGTTTTTTTCTCGTTGTCCGACTTTGCTCGATTGTGTTTCTTTGAAGATTCAAGGAAAGGAGGTTTTTGCTCCTTTGGATTTGTTTACGGTAAATGAATGCATGTCGACGCATGTTTGTTGAGTTTTTTTTCTGCAGGGACCTGAGTAGGTAGTGGAGAATAAATACTAGGTTTTGTCATGGCCGCGCAAAATCTGGCGGCACAGAGTCTTTACGAATCCGCTTCACAGCCGCAGGGAGATGCGTTTACCTTTCTCGAATACAACACGCAGGGGGATGAGTACGACTACCCCGAGTTCACTGAGCTCAGTCAGCCGGCACATCCCTTGGTTTGGAATAATGCATCGGATCTGGCAACATCAATTTCTGAAGCAACTGAGTTTGTGGCCAGAGATTCGGAGTTAGTTGCATCCTTGGATGATGCTGTTGCTACTACTGCTGGAGCTTCAAATGGTAATAAATCAAGTAGCCAGGCTGCTGCTACTGCTTCACTTACTTCTTTGACAACAGGCTTGAATGACTTGAGTTTTGATGAGACTGGGGATGAGGATGGGCATGAGTATGCGAAGCGGGACTTGCCTGAACATGCTTGCAAGTATTGTGGCATTCATAATCCTGCATGTATTGTGCGTTGCAATGTTCCTTCTTGCCGCAAGTGGTTTTGCAATTCACGTGGGAATACTTCTGGGTCTCACATTGTCAATCACCTGGTATGCTGTCGTACCCATCGCTGTGTCTCTGCCAATTCCAGATTAGGGTTTTCAATCTTTCCCTCAGACTTGTCAGACGCATGCCTGTGTCTACCTTTCCAGATTAGGGTTTTCAATCTTTCCCTCAGACTTGTGGTACTCATCTCTGTGTCCGCCAATTCCAGATTAGGGTTTTGAATCTTTCCTTCAGACTTTTAGGGTTTGTCACTGGTGCAGATATTTCCTCTTTCATGTCATCTCTTCTTTGCTTTGTTTGAGGTGTATGGGAAAGTAACGTGATCTTGTCATATTTTTGTTGGCAGGTGCGGGCAAAGCACAAGGAGGTTTGCCTTCACAAGGACAGTCCATTGGGGGAAACAATTCTGGAATGCTACAATTGTGGATGTCGCAATGTGTTTCTGTTGGGGTTCATCTCTGCAAAGACTGAGAGCGTTGTAGTGTTGTTGTGTCGTGAACCCTGCTTAAGTGTAAATGCATTGAAAGACATGAATTGGGACCTGAGCCAATGGCTACCACTTATTGACGATCGCTGTTTTCTTCAATGGCTGGTGAAGGTGTGTGTGTATGTTCACCAAATGTCTTGATCTCCATTTACCCCCCTTTCCATAGTTTTCATGCAGACCTAGAATTGGGGTCACCTGAAATTCTGCACTTGTGCTTCCAGGTTCCATCAGAACAAGAACAGTTAAGGGCACGTCAAATTAGTGCTCAACAAATCAATAAGGTGGAGGAATTGTGGAAGGCAAATCCAGAAGCAGTCTTGGAGGATCTTGAGAAGCCAGGTGTTGATGATGAGCCACAAACTGTTGCTCTTAAGTACGAGGATGCATACCAGGTGAGTTTTGTCTACTAGTGGGTTTGATTCCTGCTGTCAGGATCTTTGCAACTTTGACTTGACCATTTTGGGAAAATCTTCACACGTTGCTTGGTTCTATGGCAGTATCAAAATGTGTTTGGGCCACTGGTGAAGCTAGAAGCTGACTTTGATAAGGTATTGCAGTGGTTTCCTTATTTCCAGAAACATAGGCACTGGCTTTCTGCTCTTTCTGGGCCACAAATCCTTTCCAAATGAATTTTCAAGCAACCTCCACCATTGATGCTTCCAACTTGCAAAGACAATTGCATGCCATATGTCAGGATGAGAAAATTGCCATCTTGTTTATTACTTCTCTGCCACATCTTGTACTCATGAGAGATGTGTGACTCAGGGACTATGTTTGTCGATTGTTTGCAGATGATGAAGGAGTCACAGAGTAAAGATAACATCACTGTACGTTGGGATGTTGGTCTGAACAAGAAGCGCATTGTGTATTTTGTCTTTCCTAAGGTTAGCACCCAGCCTTATCAAACTTCTTCAACTGCACTTGTCCATTTGTTGTTTGGTTGAATTTCAAAAGAAGCTGCAGTACTTGGTTCTAGGGGTGCAATAAGTAGTTGGTCCATTGTCTCTCTGGGCACATCTGATCTTTTGTCCAGTGTTTTTCACCAAACCTTTGCTATTATACCAGGAAGAGAATGAACTGCGGTTGGTTCCTGGAGATGAATTGCGGTTGCGGTATCTTGGTGATGGTATCCACTCTGGTTGGCAGTCTGTCGGGCATGTGGTAAGATCCTGTGAGCATTCTGGACATGCTTTGTATTTCATGGTAATGTATGCTTATTATTGATGGCTACTTTTTTAGACTTTTTGGATGTCACTGTATTCTGCCAGTTTGATGATTAAACTAAATGATGGGATTCAATGTGTGTCTCAGATTAAGTTGACTGCACATGAGGAGGTGGCTCTTGAGTTACGAGCCAATCAGGTAAGGTGGAAGTCACTTTTTGCTCTCAAAGGCCAATTTGCATATCAGTTCAAAGCAATTATTTGGCTTCTGTAGGGATTTCTGGGTGAAGAGTTTCATTGGCAATGCAGCACTCTTTGTCTTATTCAGCACTAGTAGGTGCCAGAGGAAAGCAGATTTTGATGGTTATTTCCTACTGGTGTATGGCAGGGGGTCCCCATTGATGTGAACCATAATTTCAGTGTTGACTTTGTCTGGAAGAGCACCAGCTTTGATCGCATGCAAGCTGCCATGAAGACATTTGCTGTAGATGAGACTAGTGTGAGTGGGTAAGTAGCTTAGCTATATGTGGTGAGTTTAGTTTCCTGCAACCCCATTGCTTGTTTTATCCATTGTAAGCCAATCAGCACCTACAAACATAGTTAAAACATACTGCAATATTGTGTGCTGGTGAGCCTTGTTTTGTACATTTATGTCTATTTTAACCTTGCTTTGCCTTTTCTTAATAGTGAGAGTGGAGATTTCTCGATTCTTATGTGGGATACTTATGTCTACTTTACAATTCTTTACTCCTAGTTGTGTTAGCTTGACTTCTTCAGAGACCTGTTGGCAAAGAATGATACATTCCTATGTTACTTCAGATACATCTACCATCGGCTTTTGGGACATGAAGTGGAACCCCAAACAGTTCGCAACACTCTCCCTCGGCGATTTGGAGTGCCAGGGCTTCCTGACTTGAATGCCTCCCAGGTACTGCATCCATTTTACAATACCTAAGTTGTGGTTTGTCAGATAGCTCTGTTTTGGGTGATTTTTCCAGCCCTTGCGTCATGGAACTAGCTGTGACCCCTCATGGATCATATGCAGGTGTATGCTGTCAAGAGTGTGTTGCAAAAGCCAGTGAGCTTGATACAAGGGCCTCCTGGGACTGGGAAGACAGTGACCTCTGCAGCAATTGTGTATCATCTGGCAAAGCAGGGCCAGGGTCAGGTAATCACTGAAATCCTTGCTCTTGGTCCTTCCACCGATATCTTGGCCTCTTTGGACTGTCTTTACAACCTTATCTTGCAATTTCTTTAGCTGATCTGGGGAAGCAATGAACAGGTTCTGGTTTGTGCTCCAAGCAATGTTGCAGTGGACCAGCTTGCTGAAAAGATAAGTGCAGCAGGTCTGAAGGTATGCTTATACTTTGGTGTTAAGTAAGTTGTTTTTATTCCATTGATGCTTAGGGACCATGGAGTTGTGTTATGCTTTGAAAATAAACAAGTGAATGGGCCAAGTGACAACTCTGTGCACAAAGGAACAAACAAGTATAAACAGCAGAAATTCTGAGAATCGTGAACATGCTTGTATTGATATTAGTACAAGTGCCTACATTTGAACCATGTCCACTCAATGTTGGGTATCAAATTTCCTTAATCTCTTATTGCAGGTAGTGCGATTGTGTGCCAAATCAAGAGAAGCTGTGAGCTCACCTGTGGAGCACCTCACTCTCCACTATCAGGTTCTCCCTGTTTGCTTTAGAGTGATGCTGATTACATGACTGGGATGCCTTGTGTCCAGTTCCAACAGTTAATCAAGGTGGTATATTTTGTAAAACATTCAGAATAATTATGCTTTTAGTGCAACTAGAAGGAGATAGAGAGAGTAGGATCCTTGTGAATATTCTGATTCTTCCAGGAGTAGGTTGAAGAATTTTTCCAGTTTTAGTCTTGCAGCTCCATAACAGTGGTGGGTTGTTGGCCCAACAGGTGAGACATCTTGATGGAACGGATAAGAGCGAGCTGCAAAAACTGCAGCTTTTGAAAGATGAACTCGGTGTGTCTTTTGTCTTGGGTGTTGATTATACACTTTTTCTGGACTGTTATGACATATTCATAGCTTCATGTGTGTTGATTCAGGACTATTGCAAGTTGTACCTTTTATTCTTGCTGGAGAATAAAGATCAAGCAGTTTATGATTTTAGACATTCTACTTTTATTTCCATGCATAATGATCAGAAGTGGGTAAGATACATATCTTCACACCATGGAAAACACCTGCATATATTCTATCAGAAACTGTCCCTGAGTTTGGTGCTGTGGTGAAATGTAGACATAGTTATGTGCTGACCAAGATTTGGGCACCTATATCTAGGTGCTAACCTTTTCTGTTTGACCATCTAGGTGAGCTGTCAAGTGCTGATGAGAAGAAGTATAAAGCATTGAAGAGGGCAACAGAGAGAGAAATTTCACAGAGTGCTGATGTGATTTGCTCTACATGTGTGGGTGCGGGTGACCCTCGTCTTGCCAATTTTCGCTTTCGTCAGGTTTTCACTCCTCTTCATCATGTCAAGTTCATATGTGTTTGACCTGCATGTTAGACCACTGGCTCCCACCTGGGAGCTAGTCCCAAATAAATCACAGATAGTATGTGTCTTGAACACTTGCTTCATTCTGATTCACTGTGTTGATGTTGTCTGTAGTATTAGCATTGACTGAATCTTTTACAGAAAGAGTACCATATCACTTTCTAAGATGAAGCCTGTCTTGGCTGTGTAGGTTCTAATAGACGAGTCAACACAAGCTACGGAGCCTGAGTGCTTAATCCCATTAGTGATGGGGGCTAAACAGGTGCAATTTACTTTCTGTGCTATATAGTTGTCTTCCATTTGTGGTGCACTCTGGAGTTCTAGTTAGATACGCCAGTAATGCTACCCCTTCAATCTGGTTTGAAGTCTTTGCATATCTCCTCTTACGCACACATCTTAGTGTTTAGTAGGCTGTGCATGTATGTGGGTACGAAATTTCCTGAAGTGGAATGTTTTTGGGTGTTGGCAGTTGGTATTGGTAGGAGACCACTGTCAGCTAGGCCCTGTAATTATGTGCAAGAAGGCTGCTCGTGCTGGACTTGCCCAATCTTTGTTTGAGCGTTTAGTATTGCTTGGTGTCAAGCCCATCCGACTTCAGGTAAACCTTTGCTTTCATGATTCAATCTTCCTACTTTCTGATATGAATGACTGATGTCTTTCACACCTTGATGAACAGTTGTTGAACATATAGCCGTTCTTCTATACCTTTTTATGTTGTGGCTTGGAAAAGTAACTGCTGAACTCTGAGCTCCCAGTTGGCAAAATCTTTCAATTGAAAGCATGGGCATTGTTGGGTTGGGACAAATAGGTGCAATACCGGATGCATCCATGCCTGTCTGAGTTTCCATCAAACAGTTTCTATGAGGGAACATTACAGAATGGAGTGACTATTGCAGAAAGACTCCAGTCACAAATTGACTTCCCATGGCCTGCTCCTAACAGACCGATGTTCTTCTATGTCCAGGTTACCACCCTTTCCTTGCACGGAGCTATGTTCAGTGTCAGTTTCAGAGCCAGTCTCTCTAGAATGTTTCTCATGGTGCATGTCTCACTGGTTGAAAGTCAGATGGGGCAAGAGGAGATTAGTGCAAGTGGGACATCATATCTGAACAGAACTGAAGCTGCAAATGTGGAGAAGATAGTGACAACATTTTTGAGGAGTGGAGTGGTTCCAAGCCAGGTAATTCCTTCAATTCATGTGCATTGCATGACTGAGAGTGGAAGCTGTCAGGTTAATATATCTAGCAGCAACAGTATAGACAGTGGAAGTCTTTGTCTGTAGATGCTTCACCTAAAACACATTGGTTTGAGTTTCTACAGCGTTGTCTGCAGCTGTCATGACAACCTCAGTGAGAGATCATGCAGTCTGCAGTGCTGTGGAATGATGGAATGTTAAATTCCTCTGTCTGTTTTGCAGATTGGGGTTATTACTCCATATGAAGGCCAACGTGCATATATTGTGAACTACATGGCACGGAATGGTTCTCTTCGTCAACAGCTCTACAAGGACATTGAGGTATTCTGCCAAGATAAAGGACCATAAAGACTCTGAATGTCCCATGTGTTCAGAGTTTGCTCATGTAATCAATGCTGGTGATCTCTTGATCAAAATTCTTTTTTATGGCAGGTTGCAAGTGTGGATTCATTTCAAGGTCGAGAAAAGGATTTTATAATTCTTTCTTGTGTGAGGAGCAATGAACATCAGGTAAGATTGTTTTGTTGATCATGGATTATTTCACTTGAGAAGGATTTCTGGATTTACTCTCTGGTGATTCTACCCCCCAATGTATGACATGTCATGGACTTAAGACTAGCTCCTGCAGAGGAGTTTCAGATAGTATGAGAACTTGCAACTTTGAACCTCATTTGTGAGGTACTAATTACACATGGTACATTTGGTGGTTTGTCCAGGGCATTGGTTTTCTGAATGATCCACGGAGGCTAAATGTGGCACTCACACGGGCACAGTATGGTCTTGTGATACTAGGCAACCCAAAGGTCCTAAGCAAGCAGCCTCTCTGGAACAGTTTGCTGACACATTATAAGGTGAGAAAGATGGTTGGCTGTTCTCCAATTCCATAACTGTGATTTTGTGTTTGGACATTCATGTTCCTAATCAGCCTCTATTGTCTTATGGGCTACAGGAACATGAGGTGCTTGTGGAAGGACCTCTCAACAATCTGAAGCAGAGTATGGTGCAGTTTCAGAAGCCCAGAAAGGTTAACATGTGAACCCTGGAATAAGTTCAAAGTGTTTTACTTTCTGTCTCTTCAACTTTTGGGCATCTTTGAGGAGTATGTGCTCATTGGATGTCGAAATTACCCAAGGACCTCTTCCCTTCCTGTTCATCTGGTTCTGGGCACTTGTTTGTCTTACCACTTAAAAGTCCCTGTGCAATAGAGGTTTGGTGCTGATTCCTCTTTTCACTTTGCCAATGCAGCTGTACAACGATCGTCGGGTGTATCCAGGGGGTGGAGGACCTGCTGTAGGGAATGGGGATGGATTTGTGCCAGCCCCAACTGCCACTGCAGCAACAGGGGGAGTAGTGAATGATCGCCGTAATGGCCGTGGTCGATATGTGGATGGAAGAAATGGTTTGCTCCATCTCTTACACCCTGCTTGCATTGGGGGACTATGAGTGTTAAGGTTTTGACATGTGGTAAACATGAGGAGATTTCTTGTTTGGAAGAGATAGAGTGTGTTTTGTATCATGAGCTGAATTCTAGCTGCTCAAACCATGCAGGGAGTGGTGGATATACTCCTTTAGGTCAAATGGTGAATGGAGGAAGCCAAAGGCCAGGAGGTCATCATCAGGGGGGCCTGGTCCCAGGGCGAGCTCCACTAGTGGGCTACCCAGGAGGACCACACATGCAGCCCTATGCCATCCCTTCCCGTGGAGGTGTACATGGGCCAATTGGAGGGATCCCTCAAATCCCCCAAAGTGGCAGCAGAGGTTTTGGGGCAGGGAGAGGCATAAGCACTGGGGGTCCTATTGGGGGCCACTTATCCCAACACCAGGCATCACAGCAGCATGCTGGGCTTGGCACGAGCTTTGGTTTTGGAGGCCTTGATAACCTGGCTACGCAGCCCTCTGTTGCAGGGCTGTTGACACAGCAGGGATCACTGACTCAGGCACATTCATGAGCTTTCTGTTGTGTTTTCATATGTTAAGAGTTTGTGCAGGATGGTGTTGTTCTGTCTTCCATGTACTCTGTCTTGCAGTCCTCTTTTTGTTGCTATTCAGCATATCTTCATCTGCTGTGTTCTCAAAGTTTCAGAATATTGATCTAGAGCTTGTTGTGAGGGGTAAACAAGTAGGGTCTACAGTACTTGCAAGAGAATGTATGTTCATACCTTGTCCTCTCTAGCAGGAACCACAATGATGTTTTGTATAATCATTGATTCCTCTGGACCTGACGCACAAGTTGTTTCACAGGGACTGAGTCAGAACCTGCGAGATGGGTTTTCCCTTGGTGGCATGTCTCAGGTATATTTTCTCTCTGTCTCTCATGCTTGATTGGACATTCTTGTTTAAATCATGTCATGCTGGAAGATCTGGGGCTATCTGATGATGGTTGTCAATTTTATTTCTCAGGACTATTTGGGCGAGGATTTCAAGTCACAAGGGTCACATGTTGCATATGCTGCCCAAGACTTTGCTACTCAGGTTGAATTCTAACACCCTCACACTGTGATTGAAGAGAATTATCTGGAAGAACTTCTAGAGAATCTCTCAAGGGAGTACTAATACAGCTCAATCAATATCTCATGTACCTGGCTGTTCTCTCAACACATTTGAATATACATTGGCTTCCTATCTACATGGTAGAAGGTATACTGAAGTTTATTCAAGTCAAAAGTGACAATTAACCTGTTGTTTGTGATTTCACTTCACAGACATTGCAAGGGGGTTATGGCATGGAGTACACCAGTCATGGGAGCCAAGGTGGCTATACAGGCGACTTCATCACCCAAAACTCCCAGACATCTTTCACTCACCCATCACCAGGGTCTGACTTTGTCTCACAGGTATGAAGTCAGTGATAGTTATGAAGTGTCACTAGTGTAGTCAACCAAACCAAAACCTTATAATGGTTTGTAGTGCATTTCACAAATTTGTCCACATCTCTGAGTGCTTGCCTCAGCTTTCTTGGATCGATGTAGTAAAATATGATTTTTGACTTGTGGGGCTTACAAATTGCAGGACTTTTTGGCACATGGGTCACAGGGATTGTTCACACAAGTGAGCTTTCCTGATCGCACCCAGGATGCTTCCTCCACTCAATCTCACTTCACAGTTGGAGGAGCCCTCCAACCTCAGGTAGTCTGCTCTCACATATATACATTTAATCATTGTCTTGAAAGTGAAGGTTAAGCTAGTGTCCCATGCTGTTGTGGAGTGGTGATATGATCATTCCTGGTATAGGCATGTCCACCACGTTAGACCTTTGATTATTAAGGGGATTTAAGAGGCATCAAGTGAGAAGGGTGAGTTGGAGTTGAGATTAGCAATGTCAAGTACTAAAAGTGGTATCTTTGTCACAGGGTATCATGGGTCCAATATACTCACAGCCATTTACTCAGTACTCTCAGTCCCTCCCCTCACAACAGCAGCAGCGACAGCACCATCAGAACCATTACAATGGCTAACCTTGGGAATTCAATGGCTTCCTGATGGGCCATGGCACCTGAAACAAAAGAACATTGAGTGACGGGTTGTGTTTTGGCAATTTCCAGCTGTATTCTCTCCATATGGGGTGGATCTTTGTTGGAAGAATGCCTATACATGAGCATGTGGGAATTACGTCTCTTTCTCTATGGGTATATCCATGCATAAGTTCACTGGGGAATTCTATGTTGAAAACTACTAGAGTTTGGACCTCAGGTGATGTGAGCAAAGAAGAGGGGCATGGCCTCTGGAGACTAAGAGGAACTTGCAGATGAAGCACAAGATGCCACTGTACACAGGATGCAGCACATGGAACATGGAATTGCATGTTGGATTCAGGAGGTACATCAAGCTGAGTCCACTCAGGGGAAGCAGCAGTTTGATGGGCAGCTGGTCAAGAAATAGTTGACCAAGGCCTGCACTTTTGGATCCAGAGGATGCCGAAGTTTTACGGCTCTTTCAAAATCTCTTTGCCTGGATGAGGCATGGCAGGGCAAGGTGACAAACCTGTTTCTGAGTTGTAGTAGCAGATTTCTGTTTGGAAGTTGGCATTGCAATTGTGTTGCATTGTCACTTTGAAGCACAACTATATGTAGAAAAACTCCACAGGTGTCAATTCTTTCAGTATTGCCTGGGGGCAATCTGGCTTTTGCTGGCTGTTTTCCCTGGTGGATATCAGGTGCTCAATAACTTTGAAAGAGGTGAGCATGTCACCCAAGTTCTCAAGGGTGATTTTCTGCAATAGTTGCTAATATTAGAGGCATCTAAATAGAGTAGTAAGTCACTGGTTGGCATGATATTGCTTCATGCCTTCTGGAGGAAAAGCTCTTACTTCCCTGTTTACATCCTTACAGCATATAATGTCTTGCATTTCTTTGCACTTGCTGTTTTTTCTTTTTTTTTGGTCTATAGGACAAGCCTGAAGCATTGGAGGGAACTATGAATATGCCATTTTGCTGGGTTTTTACTAATCGAACCTGAGATACAGATGATACAATTTGCTTTCAAAGAGAAAAGTTCTATGTTTTTGTTATTGTTGCAATTGCTTTTCTTGGAGAATATGTTGCTAGTTGCTACTACCCACATATGCAAAATCTCTGACATAAACTTTGTCAACATAAGATGTTCATCTATCTGCAGACTTTCTCAAAGAATGGAATGTAGTCAGATTGTAGTACATGTGACTAATAATTGACAGATTTCAGCAAGATATATCCATTGTTTGAAACAATGGGTTTGGCAGTCTCAATTTGAATATTTTAGAATCTCAACAGTCAATTGTAAGTATAGGAAGTTGCACAAGTATTTTGAATGTACAGTGGTAACCTAGTGGTTTGAGACTTTTGACGGCTTGAGAAATCTGGCACGGCCAAGTCAAAAGTTTTAGCTTTTCCAACTCCCTATCTTGACAATGGCAGTACCTTGGCAAGAGTTGCTGTTTCCTTCAGAAAAGTGGTATGCAATGCTCAACTATATGACTGGCAGTCATTTAATAACCTGTTTATTGTTGCTTTGTATACTTGAAGCAGCGGTTTTGTAACATGGCATAATTGGCTCCTTTTAGCCAGTCCAAGTACAAGAAATAGGCTGCCCCCAAATTGTCTGAGGTGATGAGGTGGCTATGTAGGTTTTAATGCAGAGCTGAAAACAGGCTCTAGGGTAGATAAGCCAGCGAGTGAACACTTGAGAACTCAAAGGAGGTTGAATCCTCACACATGGTTCCTCTGCTTCTGAAGCCCAAAGAACATTTGTAGCCCTCCCACCTACTGCTTCCAACATGGCAATTTTTTTTTTCTCTCAATTCAGTCAAGGAATGGAGAAAATATTCAGTGTTGGGTATAACGTGCTTCAGTGTTTGGAGATGGGTGAATTAAGATTTTGAGCATAAATTTTTTTATTGTTGTATCTTTGCCTCTGGAAAGCAAAGAAGTTTTGTAAGCCATAGTTAGTATATCCATTAGGTTTTAAATCACTCAAAACAGACTAAAAATGAGGAAGATATGGGGCTAGAACTAGAGGGGGTCTAGAGGATTTTTTTGAAATTTTTTTGAAGCAAATTATCATTCATCCTCACTTGTGTTTTCTGTCTTGCTCCTTTATTTCTGATACTCAAAGATCATTTCTAGCCCTCCAGTTTATGCATCCAATGACACAAAAATTGCTCAATTTGGTTAAGGAATGAGGAAAATATTGAAAAGTGTTTAGTAATAGGTACATGTTCTGTGATGGGCAGTTTTACCCTACTAACTT
>Ga0209208_10009456_pt1 | contig 12806 bp, 13 predicted proteins | sample S1TSphfallax_3_FD_187694 | JGI IMG/M metagenome (GOLD analysis project Ga0209208, IMG submission 187694) | Host-associated microbial communities from peat moss isolated from Minnesota, USA - S1T2_Fd - Sphagnum fallax MG (SPAdes) (version 2) | ecosystem: Host-associated > Plants > Peat moss >...
TGCATGGGGGCCCCAATGCAAGCATTCACTATTGTAATGAAACATGGTCAATATATTTAAAGTTTATAAATACTTGAGTTAAAATTTCACTAGTAAAATGTGGCCAACGTAATACTCGTAAAATGATGTGAACAAAAATTTGCCATGTGCATGATATTAATTAAATACATTATCTACATGAAATTCAATGTATAGATCTAGTTCATTATATTCGTGAACTTATTGTCATGAATGAAATTGAAGAAACCATACAAATTTTGAAATTTTTTGTACCATTATTCATTATTTTCAAATTTTATCCATGTGAAGAGAAATGGCCAAAAAGGGTGGAAGTAAATTACACATCAATGTCAAATTTTTGCTTAGGCTAATATATATTTGTCACGGATGCCAATGTCATGGAATTCATTCATTTGAATGTTCTTACATGACTTATAATAAACTTGCATTTAACTCTTAGTTTAATTTTAGTTCACTTTTAATTAATGTCTAATTAAGTTTAAGTTCATTTTTAATTCACTTTCAATTAACTTTTAGTTAAGTCATAATTCACTTCTAATTGATTTTTAGTTCACTTTTTAGTTAAAATTTAATTTACTTGTAGCTAACTCTTAATTCACTTCTAATTAATTTTTAGTTCATTCTTAATTAAGTTTTAATTCACTTTTAATTAAATGCTAATTCACTTATAGTTCACACATGGGTGGACGTGGGCGGACATGGGCCACATAGGGGTGCACATGGGCATAGAAGGGTGAACATAGGTCACATGTAAATTGAAAGTTTTTTGAAAACCTTTTTTGAATTAAATGCCCAATTAGTATAAATAGAGATAAAATTCCCCCATTACCTTCAATTTGTTCAACATTAGTTTTGGGTATTTTTTCTTATTAGAGTTTTGGTCTATTCTTATTTTGTTTTTGCAATAAAACCTTGTTGAATTATTGTCTTACATTTTTTGTGTTGTTGATTTTTCTTATTTCATGATTTGGATTTGGGATTAAGCATGCCCTTGTTCTTGTATTGATTTTTAAAAATCCCACAAACTTGGTTATTTTCATGCCCATGACAATATCAACATTCTAAACTAATAAATCACCCTAATATGTAAACCCATAATCAATATATTGAAAGTTTAAATACTTGAGTTGAAATTTGACATGTAAAATGTTGCAAATACCCATAAATGACATAGACAAAAATTTCCATGTGCATGGTATTAATTGGACACATTATATGCATGAAGTTGAACATGTATATTTAGTTCACCATATTCATGAATTCAATGATATGAATGAGATTAAAGAAACCATTAAAATTTTGAAGAATCTTATACCATTATTCATTTTTTGTGAATTTGATGTATGTAAAAAAAATGGCCAAAAAGGGTGCAAACAAATTTCCAAATCATAGTAAAACGTGTAGAATCTTTATTCCAATGGATGATAATACATTGAAAGAATTTCGTAACTAAAGTCAAATTTTGAACAATGTGATATGAACTTATAATTAATGTGTAATATTACCATCATGGTGAAAATCCTTTAAGGTGTACCACACAGGACGAAAAGGGCTTAGTTCTTACTACATTCCTTTTTTAACCCATATTTTGATCCCCATAAAAAATAGTAAGTCAAAAGTTGTTAAAATTTTCAAAGTGGCTATATTTTAGACCATTACAATTATAGATTCCATTATAATCATCCATAAATGTGTTTTTACACGATATAAAAAGACTAGGTAAAAAAGATAAAAAGGTGACATTGACAAGATTTTGGTACACTTTAAAGAATTTGGACCCATCAAACAAATCCAAATCATTTTTAATTTGATAGAAAGTAAAACTAACATGGATAAAAATATTACATTATGTATTTTTCCCTACATTTCATCAACCATTAAATAATCTAACTTTATTCCATAAAATTGTGTCCAATTATATGAAGGATGAAAAACTTAGAATGAAAACATTTGATCATTCAATTTACAAGTTGGTCATGAATTGTTGTGCATAATGGAAATGTACAAAAATATAACAAAAGTTGGAAGTCAACAACCAAATCTTTTGGGAATGTTAATGATCAACAAACGTGGATGAAAAACAACAATGAACATATGCATAATCAAAATGACAACCCAAGAAAAAAAAAGGTAATCTTTATGAAGTGTTTGGATTGTAGGCACTAAAGACATTAGAGTATGATGTTTCAAACTTTGTCCTAGTTACAAACTCATAAACTTTACCGTTTATGTAATAATGCATATTATTGTTACTTCTATGTGATGTTGATGGTGTTGTAGATGTTGAACTTGATTGGGCAACATACACCAATAGTCGTGGACTTTGAAAAAAATCATTGTGTGCAAAAAATGGTATAGACCTTCGAACAAGAGGATTCACAATGTTGAACATTCAAGGTAGCACAATTTATTAGGGGCACCCAAAGGATTTAAATGTCCTAAAGATTTTTGAATGATGGATGTGATCATTTTTGTTGGGAAGTAGCTTTTGGACAACATTGGGTAAGATCATAATATCTTGAAGGTGATCTTCAACCATTGGCTTCAACATTAATTCAAGCAACTCCTTGTCTCCTTCAAGAGCAATGATGTGTTTTGTTTGCACCTTAGCAAGTTTAAATGGGAGTGCTTGGAAACTATGCATGAATGAGAAATCATAGATCTGAACATAAGCAACACAAAAAAAATCCAAGAAGATGTTGGAAATGTAATTGAATAATACATGTCCCAACTATGAGGTTGACCACAAAGTCACCAAAAACACAACATGCCCATACTAAAATAGATAAGAGAATGAAACCTTTTTTTCTCGGGTCACGTTAGGGAATTTGGGATGTTTGGGTTTCAATATTGATGTCATTGAAAAGGACATCATCTATGGTGACATCGATCTCAAAGTTGGCCATATCCTCATCAAATTGCAACTTGAAAGGTATTGGAGATCGTGGTAACTTTTCATGGGGGAAGGAACAAACAAGGAGGACTAGCCTACTCTCCATGGTTTGAATGCAAAAACAATATAAAAAAATCAAATTGACAATCAATAACATGGATATGAAATCTCTTATCTTGCATTATAACATAATCACATGAATGCAACAATTGACATGGTCAAAGAAAATAACCTTCTTGGTTGAATTCGAAGGTTGAGCCAACTTCAACACAAGATTATAGATAATCCATTTTGGGAAAACTTGGAAGTTGTTGGCCACAAGGTGTGCATTGATCTATCTACAAACTTTTGGATCATCTTAATAGAATACAAGCAATGCATCATCATCATGTAAAAAAGATGTGTAAAAAGAGAATAAGCAATCCAAGAAAAACTTGTTGGCCATGTTCCAATGAAGTATTTCATGGCTTGGAGCAGACATGTAAACCCTCTAGGAGGTCAACAATAATAAGGTCTATTGCACCCCCATCATGTTGTGCACCTTGAAAATAATGTTTACAACCTTGAAGTTTGTCTACACAAACCACTATGCAATATTAGACATGTATGGATGTAACACTTGTGAAAACTAAAAATAATTGAAAAAAAAAACATGTTTCATGAATGTTTTCAAATCCAAGAAGGATAGTGGCCACACTCATGTTTCTTTTTTTGTATCAACCATGCACATTAGGGAAACATTAATTATCAACTCTCACATCAAGCATTTAATCTTCAAAGGGGGGATCATGGATGTAGTTATAATGAACCTAACTTTCCCTCCCGATGCACCTACAAGCCTAGATGTCATAGTAGTTGTGCCTCTAGAACATTAGCCTCCTTTGTTGAAGGTTTTTCCACATCAAATTGCCCGATAGTAATGCCAAGCTCCTCAAGATTTTCCAAAGTATCATCATCAAAATGATTGCCTTGCGTTTGAAATGGCACAAAACAAAAGCAATGGTGAGATTCTTGCTAGACCTTGGCTTCATTTTTGTTGGTGGCACATCAAGTAAAATAAACTTGGAAAATCTTGGTTGAAATTGTCCTCTTAATACTTGTTCACTTAGAGGCATTTTGTTCTCGGGACAATCAAGATACCATCTACACTATTCCAAATGAGCAAGACCCCAATCGATTTCCATGAAGTCATTGTACATTGTTGATGATCACTTTGGATCAATTTTTTCCATGTACAATCTTGATAAGCTTGTGATGACACCAACAGGTAACAAAACAAAGTTAAGATATCTATTCCATAAACAACCAAAAGATATAGTTAGGTCAATACAAGCATTATTTGCATGGAATTTTGAAATTAAAGAAGAATAATCATAAATAAAAAATAAATCCAAACAAACAACAATCTTACCAAAATGAATGAATACTTGTGAATGTATAGTTTGCTATTAATTCATTTAGGTGAAATAATTACATGTACATAACTCGCTTCAAATTTTGCAAATCGAACCAAATTGTTTCTTGCATTCACTGTTCTTTTGGATACCAATTGGTTTAATCAAACCATTGAAATCTTTGAAAAAGTAGGTTTCCCACACCTTAATGTTTGATGTAATAAACCAAGGATTGAGGTTACCACATCAAGGGTTAAATGTCAAGTCCTAAATCACTTTGCAATGAATCAAAATCTTTTCTTGTTGTAACCTTTAGTTATTATAAACCAAACACACATTTTTGTAAATATACAAATGACATATTGACATCCAACATTTCAAATATTACAATAGAAAACTAATAGTGTACCATACTTGCCCCAAAAAAGTGGCCTTCTGTAACCACTATGTGAAATCCGCTTTTGAAACATCCTTGTCAAGGAATCTAAAGTTTTCCTTAATTAATCACTTTGAATTCCACCATTTAAGCCATTTAGCTTTTTGGGCAGGCTCAATTAGAGAAATTGTTAAAATTTGTAACTTTTCAATTATCATTTATGCATCCTCCTCCCCCTTGAATCATAGTGATTCTAAATTTCTTTAAGGAATTCCAACCCAAGTGTAGGATCAGCCACACACACCATCTTCCCAAAATTAGTGTCAAAATATTTTCTTTTGTCACCTATTGTTTAGCATGTGAATTATGCCATCTCTTTCTCAGAATGATCATTTGTTTCAGGCACATTTTCATAATATTAATGGATAGCCATATCCCCTACACATGCATGCCAATGTTATTTGTTAGGTTTAAAAGAATGGTGAACAAGATATTCACAACCATAAATGAAAGGGAAAAAAAATGCATTATGAGGAAAACATGGCATCTAAACATATTTCCATACTTGTAATCTTGAACACAAGGTTTTTGTTCATAAATGCATGGATGAAATATTATACATACACTATACAAGTAGTCAATCATTGGCTCTATGATCAATGAATACCAAGCATCTTTTTTTAAACCAATGTTTTTTTAATGAAAATTAGGAATAATGTCCTTGAATTGCTCCAAGGGAATTTGTCCCACACTTTGAATGCGATAAAGCATGTGGACAATGTTCCCCTTGACATGGTCATATTCCATAGACATGTACCACAATTGCACATGAATGTATCTACCACTAACAAAGGGATACTAAGCTTTCAATATGTGATTGCCATCCCAAACAAAAAACATTTTGTTTGAGAACTTGCAAAGGTCTGCATCTACTTTTAGCTCTTCAAACTCCATGTTCCTTTCCCTTTAATGTGCATCTCAACCCTACTCAATCTTCGAGGTCACATCCATATCCTTTCCCAAACTATTTGTTTGGAATACATAAAAAACCCAATCACCTTCCCTATACCCAAGCTGGAAACTAACCTCCATCTTTTAGATATCCACGAAAATTGCAAGATGCATGCACTATTGGCATGGAAAACCATTATACACAAAGGGATACCTAATTTGGTCTAAGTATGGGGTTTGATTTTCAACTTGTTCAACCAAGACATGCTAGACACCTTATGCTCAACTTGTACAACTTTGATCTTCTTGTCAAATTGTAGCAAGTCATCTTGATATTCATGAAAATCTTCATGAACAAATACATCTACATCATTTGACATCTACATATAATTCCATTAAACTCTTCATATGGTTTAAGAAATTAGGTTTTTGGGTTTTCAACAATCTTCAAGGTCCCATATTTGGTTTTAAATTTCAATTGAATTTAGGGAATAAATTTAGGAATGTTGAATTGCTTCAAATAAATTATCAATAGTCCATATGGCTAGCCACAATATTCTCCCATGAATAGAAGGACCTTCTTGCTCCTTCACCAAATTAGCAAAAAAAAAATGAACCTCAATATCAATCATTGGCAACAATTTGCACCACCCATAGTGTACATTAAAACACTAAGAGGAAAAAAGGAGAACTCCCCTTTTGGGTTGCTCAAAACAAAAAAATATTCATCATAACTTAGCAAGTCCAACAACAATTTGCACTAAACTCCAATGAACCTTTATACAAGAAAACAAAAAATCTCCCATTGCTATTGTGATGAAATGAAACAAAAAGGGGTAGCCCTTGGTTGTTGCTATGACAAAAAAAAACACAAAATTTGGGAGGTTATTGTTGTGGTGCACACAAAAAAAAGGGGGAGTGAAGCTTCCCCAGTGCCTAGTCTGATAAAGAAGACCATAAATGGCACATGGAGCTTCACATTCCCCTCAGTTCTTGTTGCGACGAATATAGACCAAAAAAAACCGTGGTTTTTGTTGTGACCAACATACACATAAAGAAAAAAGAGGGAGTTCCCACTAGTGTTTGGTGTAACAAAATGAAGGCAAAAAAAGAGGAGGGAGCTTTGCTCTCCCAAGTGCCTAATGTGACAAAATGAAATAGAAAAAAATGGGGGGAGTTTCCAATTGTTGTTGTGACAAACATACACATAGAATAAAAAGTGGGAGAACAAAGCTCCCTCAAGTGGTTGCTATGAAGAAAATGACCAAAAACAAAGGGGCAACAAAGTTCCTCTTGGTGGCTATAGTGAAGAAAACGACCAAAGAAAAGGGGGGAGTTTCATTCCCCTCGATTATTGTTGCAACTAACATACACCGAAAAAAATTGGGGGGAACTTTGCTTCCTTCATGGCTAATGTGAAGAAGACAAACATGAAAAAAAGGAAGGGGCTTTGCTCCCCCTGTTTGTGGTTGCGACTAATATACACATAAAAAAGGGAGGGAAGTGAAGCTCCTCTTGGTGACTAGTGTATCAAAACAAGGCAAAAAAGGGGAGGAATTTTTGCTCCTTTGGCCAGTTCTTGTTGTGACCAACATACACAAAGAAAAAAAGGGCTCCCCCCTAGTGGCTGGTGTGAAAAAAACAACTAGGAAAAAAAGGAAGAGGCTTTGTTCCCCTTGTTTGTGGTAGTGACTAGTCTACATAGACAAAAAAAAAAGGGCAGGGGGGGGGATGAAGCTCCCCCCCAAATGGCTGGTGTATCGAAATGAGGTAGAAAAATAGGGGGGAACTTTGTTATTTATGGGTTGTTGTTGTGACTAACATACACAAAGAAAAAACAAAATGGGGAAGCTTTGTTTTTGTTGGCTACTACTTTTGTGACCACGAAATAAAAACAATGAAGGTTGTTGGTTTCTACAATGAACAAAAATTGAAAATGGGAACTACTATGACAAAAAAGAAACATAAATATAGGTTGTGGCAACAATAAAAACAAGGGGAGCTTAAAAAACAAGAAGACTGGCACCAACAACATTTTCTATTCAAAATCTTTAAAACGCAAGAATGAAAAAAAAGCTAAAAATCAAAGGGTTGGTGTAATGTTTTTACTTACCTTGTTTGTTCACAATGGTGTTTTCATCTTCAAGCACCTTCACAAATAAACAACATGAACAAAAACAAACTATAATAAAAAAAACTCCCCTAATCAAGTTCACAATGATAGCTAAGTTAATTTTCCATTAAATATATTTTATTAGATTTGTTGAAATTCTTAACCAAGAACTGTTTTTTTAACATATTTTGTTGAAAGATAAATTAGAAAATTTCCTTGGTGTTGAGTCAAAAATTTCAAGATCTTATTCAATAAACATGTCGACCTAAACCATAAAACATCTCAACTAATATATTTTTCAACACCAAATCTCTACGTTGTAGTCTTTTCAACTTTTTCAAATGCAACAAAAATAAAAATGTTGTGAAGTGAAATCAAAATTGGAACTTTTCAAAGTCAAGCTTTATATAAGCTTTTCAAGTTTCTAAAAAAGAAATTAAGATTGTCACGAACGACAATTTTGTTTGCCAATGGAAAAAACATAGGTCTAGGATATTTATATGTATATTGTCATCATCATTTGCAAAAGCCAAATTGTCTTTCTCTTCGTCATTGTGTTCACCCTCCATGTTAGTATTTGTAATTGTCTTCTCCCCAACCTCTTCGTTAACAATATACATGCTTTCTTGAACAATGTCTTCTACCACCATTGTCTCTAGGATTATGTCCAATGACAAATCTTTCATGATGTTCTTCACAATAACAATTTTCTTTGCCAAGAATTTCAATAGCTTTCCCTTTGGTGCCATTGAACTACTTGATCTTCTTTGCTTTGTGTGTGTTCAATTGTGCCCTTGTCTTCTCCTCCTCCCCCTTGGTGTTTGGTTGTCCATTGCCTTAAAGTTTTACAACTAAAAGCATTTTTTCAAGTCTCATTCAAGTTTTCAAAATGCATAGTTATGACCCTTATGTGTGTCCATTCAAAGTTTGCAAGCAATATCTTCCAATGACATATGTGATTGGGGTTTTTAAATATTTACTAATTATTGTTATTTGATGCTACTATGTGTCAAATATTCATTTAATCAATGTTCACTTTTGTCTAATCATCAAAACATTTTATTATAATAATTGCAAATAATTTGCTATATTGTACAATAATTTTATTTCATTCACAACTAGTGAATTTTCATTGCATTATTCCAAATACATAATAAAGTTGTCTTGAATTTAAAATTACATTTCCTTCACCATTCATTGCAAAATATTGATAACATTTGAAATATCACAAAACATTCATAAAAATATTTATTAATTATTGTACGAGGAGTAAAATTCAAAAGGAAAAAAATTATATTTTGTATGTTATTATCAAACATGGCATAAGATTTTAGATTATTTGGGCACATTGTATGGCAATATATTTCACATCCTTGATTTAGATTATTGATTTTAGACTTGGGTGCTTCTTTTCCCAAACAATGTTCTTGGTAACGTTGAACAATCTAAGGATAGGTGGGCATATTCACAATCATGGTACCCAAAAGGACGATCTAATGGAAAAATGACTACAAAGGACAATTTTGGATTTTTATTAGAATAGATTGGATATAATATTGATGTCCTTTTGAGTTTTTAAAAACAATTTGAGTCCTTGTCTTAATTGTAATTTTCCTCTTAAAGGAGTCAAAAGGAATGTATTAAACAATGCAATTGACTTTAATTTTCTTTCATGGATATAATGCATACATCTATGTTTGGCAATGTTCATATAATGCATTTGATTAAATAATGTAAGATATAAAATTTTTGAAGGCTAATAAAAAATCCATTCTGAAAGGGCTATAAGCAAAATGATTCCTTCCCCCCCCCCATTTGGTTGCTTTTTTCTATTCACTAAGTTTAGAATTTGTGGCCCCAAGTGTTGGCAAAATGTGTAGGAAAATTTCATGCAAGGAAACATTTTAATTTGTATATTAAAATTTATGTATTGATTTTTTGCATTTTTGATTTTTTAACAAAATATTTATGCATAACTACATACGGATGTGAAAAACCACCACCACCATGAAAATGATCATAATTTGAATTATCCAATATCTTTCACATAAATTTATTCCATTTAGATTTTGTATTTGGAAGATAGCAAAAACAAAGTCCTTGAATCCTATGGTGAAAAAGTGGTACCTTGATTGTGAAGATGCCTAGGTAGGGGATGTTTTTGTCATAACACTTTTGATATTTGGTTGATTTTGAAAGGAACTAGGACAAATAGTAAGTGTGATATTGCATCAGCGGTTTCATTGTTTTTACCTTCCCACCTACATATATTTTGAATACCAAAAAATAAGTGGTTGATTATGTGTCATCAGTAGGTTTATTGTTGTGCCCAACCATCCAAATGCAACATGAGTGCTTGTTTTTTTTTAAAAATTTGGCAGCGTTATTATCCACATAGATATGGAGGATAATCAAACCTTCAATGTTTGTTGTTCCATGGTGTGTATGCTCGTTTTTGTTGAACAAAATAAGGTATTGTGCACATGCAATAAATATGGATGTCAATGGGAAAGTTCATATGGTTCAATGTGTGCAAATGGTCACCAATTTCAAACTCCATTCATATGGGCTTCAACTCATAACTATGTACAATTACATAGCCATAACACAAAACACATAATTGTCAATGAACCTTTATGTTTAATAATCGTACTAGATTTAACCTTATGGTTTTATGGGATACACTAAGTAATTTGTTTCATGCATTTAGAGTTTACAGTCTAAGGTTAATTGTATTGAAAGGTGTTGCCACATTTACTAAGGTAAACAATTGAACCAATTCCCAAATAATGATGGGATCTTGTTGCATCTTAATTGCATTTCCTCCAATGATGGAGTGGATGTTCTATCATATGGCCATTAATCGTCGACTACCCCTAAAATTTTGTGTTTTGTAAGGATTATTCTTTTAGACATTAGTTAGATTCTCTTTTGGTTGCACATTGATGGGCATATGTTAGAAAAAAATAGTTCATGTGTTGATCTCCATTATGTGACATTGATTGATGAGATTATGCACCTTATTTAGTGCACTTGGTTGGTTTAATGACTATTTCACAACCATCATCTTAAAGGAATCAACTACAAGCCTTAGTGATTGTTAGTGTATTTAAGTTTTTTTTAGAACATTTCACATTTCAATTGTTTTTTTTCAATGTTAAATTGTGTTAATTACTTCATGCATTTGATTTTTTTTGTACAATGGAAACTCCATTGCCTTCCCTCCTTTAGGTACAATTTGTTAATTCTAGTAGATCTTGCTAATATTTCCTTGTTGGCCTTCTTTGTACTATTCTTGAGTCAAACCTAGCCATTGATTTCAATTTGAAGGTGGGCACAATCTTCATAGAGGATAATTTCGTTGAAGGAGGTCTCATTACAATTCATCATTCAAGTTTCTTCAATGGTAAGTTGTCCATCTTCCTACTAAAGCTAGGCCAAGATTTTTCTTTTATTATCTTTATACATTCCCACTAAAAAGTTCTCCAAAACAAGTTGCAGACTCGAGTTCATTGCATCTTGGAATCATTATACCGAATGAAAAAGGTCGACGAAAGTCATCAAATACGAAATATTCTTGTCACGATCCTCAACAATGCCCATTTAAACTATTAGAAAATCATGTCCGTTGCACCTACGCTATTTAGTTGTAATCTAGTTCTATTAGACACTTTTTAATTGTAATATAGTTCAAACACTTTTTAGTTGCAATGGACATAATTTTTTCATAGTTTCAACCTTTTCGTTGCTAACCTTAGTCCCAATAAGGTTAGTTTCTTTACTCCCTTCTTTGTTTGCCTTGTCAAAATTTAATTCCACAAGAGAGCTTACAAAATTGGACTTTGAACAATTTGAAATATAAAAAAATCCAAGTCCTCCCAAGAGAATACGATGGCAAGATTTTTTTGAACTTCTTACAATGTAAGATGGTGGTCCTTCCTTTGGTTGTGTGGATGGAATGGATTTGAGATTTGATGGTCATCCCTAAAAGCAATGTAAGAGCAATAATATTAGTACGAGTAACTTCCCTTTTGGCATGAAATGTCAAAAGGTGCTTTGTGTTGGAAATCTTTTTTTGTGCCAATGAAACATGTGCATATAAGGTCAAGTATGGGGTCCAAAATAGAAGGTAATGGAAAGGACACACAACTAAACCATTATTGCTTGATTTTATAGTGCTTGACCAAATGCACATGCATCTTTTGCAAAAACCTAGCATTTTGTGCATCTAGGTGTGGTGCATGTATGTTTACTATTATTGGTCACTTCCTTCCCTGAAGTATAATTGTTTTGTTGTGCAAATTGATTTGCATAACCATCCTAGTGCCAAGAGAAAGAATTGAAAGGCTTTGGAAAGGATGAACCAAATGATAAAAACATTCTCGAAGGAGAATCCATTTGCTTCCCCAAAGGCCATTTCTTGCAAATCTGTTCAACGAAAGTTTTGCAATTATTTGTGAGGAAAGACCTTGTCATGGATGATGAGATGCTTCAAGGGAGGTGCTTTGTTGGAGGTGTTGGAAATAGTCTCCCCTTTGTCTAGTGGAAACAAGATTAGACATAGTGTTTACACTTAGAGGACTTCTAGAATAGAATGGTCAATATTGCATAACAAACATAATAATGCATACAACTACATACAAGGAAGTTGTTTTCCAAAACAATCATTTGACAAGCCTTGCTTCTTATTCAAAATGTCCACATGTATGGTCCTAGAAATGGGGTGGAATTGGTGAAAAGAATGACAGGAGGAAATCTAAAAACTTCTTGAGTGATGTTTGATCACATCAAGAGAATGCATGATTGGACAACAATGCAAGCACATGTGTATGATCATTTTTGTTGTCTTTTGTTGACCATTATTTTGTGTGAGATGAAAGTAGAAGACCTCAAGTCCTAGAGCTTGTTTTCTACACGCTTGAATGAACAAGCGATGTGAGTTGGCTTGCCTAATTTCCATGGGTTTATGGCTGATGTTGTAAGTGTGAATTACAATGCAATTCATAAAGTGTACAGTGGTGACCCAAATGTTCCTTCGGAGGGCAAGGAATGTACATG
>Ga0209208_10009457_pt1 | contig 12806 bp, 9 predicted proteins | sample S1TSphfallax_3_FD_187694 | JGI IMG/M metagenome (GOLD analysis project Ga0209208, IMG submission 187694) | Host-associated microbial communities from peat moss isolated from Minnesota, USA - S1T2_Fd - Sphagnum fallax MG (SPAdes) (version 2) | ecosystem: Host-associated > Plants > Peat moss >...
ACATGAAAACACAGGCACAAATTGATTCTAGGGATACATCATTCTGGAAAAATGTTCCATTTAGTAGTTGGAAAAACTGACCTTGACTCTAGCCCCAGGAGACTGTACAATTTCATTTGCAAGAGAGCATCACACAATTGAAGAGGAAGCCCCCACATGATATTAAAAGAAACCAAGAGAATGCAAACAAAAAAATCTATGGCTGGTACATTCTTTTGCAAAAAACAAAATATTGTTCTCAGGATGAATTTCTATACTAATACATGCATGCAAGAAATGCACAAATATGCACCTCATACTATGAACCAATTTAGACAAGTTAACCTCGGACTTGCTCTTTGTCCCTGTTCTCCGGTATCATCATGCCAAGAATATGTCAGTAAATATGGTTACAGAATCCCATTAAGAACTCCTCATCCGACCATGTGTCAAATGCCAGAAAAATCCAAGAACCAAATCTCTAAATCCAGAACTGAATTCCTCAAGATATAACAGTGAAGTCCACGAGAGGCGGCTATATCCAGGGGTATGTTTCAAATTTACATTTGTTCGACCTACTCAGCTCCCCATGTTTGTGGGAACAGTCAATGAGCTGCTGTCTGTGACAACGCAGCCCAGGATACACCATCCTTCCAAACTGCACAAATTCACAAAACAAAACATTGTAATACTACTCCATTTCATTCAATACTGGAAGGAAAGAATCCAAGGAACTTGGAGACTGTGAGCCAATGCTTCATGGCACTCTTAACACGAGCAGTTTTTTAAAAAGTCACTCATGAATACCATGGAAACATACCTGAGGCAGCTTCCTCAATGTAAGGACCATTCATGACATTAAGAATGGTGCATGCCTCTGTATACTCCAAGTTTGGAAGTAGCTTCGGAGTGAGGAGAAAGCATCTGCACAGCCAATGAAATTTTAAAGACCACTTTCATCTTAGTCCAACAGCTTGTCAGCAGTAAAGATGGACTGAAAAATAAATTAGAGTGTGATAGGTGTATACTGGGGGGTATTCAGCTGGCTGGCAGCTCTGACAAGTTGTTGAAACATTTTGCGTTCATTTTGAGGATCCATGCCTGCAATCACCAAACACAGTTTTACTAGGAGCTCGGAAGAATGGTTTCAGCCTCAACTACTCCAGTTGCTCAGTTATCTGACATGAGTTGAAAGAACCAGAGTTGAGAAAATGATCTATGACTGCCAACAATTACTTTTACTTTGTCAGGGTGGCAGAGCTGTGAACAGTGTAAGATAAGATGTCAAATTGTCTTTGAATAGTCAGCCTACCTTGGTTGATTTCATCCACCACCCGGAAAGGACAATGGGTGAGATCCTGAAGTGAAACCAAGTACAAGATGGTTGCCACTGATCTCTCCTGTTTCACCCAGTACAAACATGTTCAGTTTGTCAATACTAAACCCAGCAGAATATCAAGGAAAATGTGGAATGAAAAATCACTCTCCAAGTTTAATGTCAAACAATTCAAATCCAACATCCAAGATCTGAATTGCTGGGCATTGGTGCTCACCCCCCCAGATTGATGGTGAGCACTGAGCACCTGCAACTCTCCTGTCTCTCTGCATCCTCATACAGTCCCAGAGGTCAGTTTGACACTTAAGACCTGAAGGGGGAGAGCAACAAAAAATTGCACACACAAAAAAAAACAACAACAACCAAGTGAACAAGAGAACTCAATAAGATGCTTGCAACCAAATTAAACACAATATGGCAATAATTGGAGTCAAGAAGGAAATTCAGTCCTCACGTTGGGCTAAACAAAAGAATAGTTGTCAGTTGAGAACACAGAAGCATGTGCAGAGTTCCTAGACTTTTGTGTATCAATCTGGCATATCATCTACTTCCAAGTTGCCAAGTATATTACCTAAATTTGACTTTGATGAGGATGCCATATTTGTCAAAATTGGTGCCATGCTCATCTGTACAGTCAGAAAAGTGTTGAGAACCCCATTCAGAAGCATTCATGTCCATTCCCCTCAGAGCACAAGCAGCACAAGTTTTGAGATCTGGAATCAATCTCTGCTGTGTCTCTACAAAGGTGGTCATCAATGTCACATACCAAGTAAGACTTCACCAGCAACTGCCATCTCTTTGAAGTTGTTACTAAAAGTATCATTGATCTTTGAAACTAGCAACTTCAGAGTTGGCAGCCACTTTGCCTGCACCAGATTCACAGACCCAATCAACATCCCCACAGCTTCTCATGGCAAAAATGAGGTCTGTTTTGAACCTGTGTTATCAGTTCAAAAAAACAGGCCACACAAGGCATTGGTCATCAAGCAGGAGTGTTGACTGTTTAGATCATCTACCTTGAGACTCTCAATCTGCAACAGATGGGTTTGCAGTTCATCATTCTCCTCTTTCATCTTCTCTTCCAAGGCTGAAATCTGAATCCAGATAAAGAAAATCTAATGAGTTCTCCAAACAAATTTTGAAAACCACTACTGTAAACTTGATGGAAAGAGGACAGAAGAACACAGTAACAAGCAATAGACTTGATATAGTGAAATGATAAAAAAAAGAAGAAGAAGAACCACTATGATCAGACTCTACTACTACAGGTTGTTTACAGCTCAGAGAGCAGAAAAGTTAAAATAAATGATATCCTTGGAAACCTGAAAGCACAAATGAAAATGGTTGCCTGTTCAACTGCTCACACATCCACTTTACAAAATAATGTAAGAGAAAGTCCCCTGAGGGTTGCACAGAGAAGGGATGGACAATGAAATGGGCACTAAAATTAGGATCTATCACAGAAAATATCTGAAAAAAAGTGCAGGAGACCTGCTTGCATCGTCTTTCATACTCCTCCAGAACATTTGGGTTGTTACAGAGAACTGCATTGGCCTCAGCAACTGCCTCATTGATTGCATCTTCCACCTCCACAACTGTTTCTGGCATCTGTACAGTATCAAAAAGTCCGGGGATGGATTCAAATAACTGAACTTGGGAAGGCAAGTATTACAGTACCAAAAGGTAATCTCCATGAGTTGATAATATGGAGCAAAAGTTTCCAGTATGGTTTAGTACCTCTCTGAACATTTCTTGAAGCTCAGCTGTGATCACAGCAACTTGCTCTGCAGCCTCCTTTGCACTTGCTAATTCTCCTCTACACCGTTCAGTCTCCCTTTTGCCTGTAATAGGTGAGATAGCAAGACAATAAGCTGCTTATAGAGAGATGGCTCTATCCACTTGTATGGTCTATCATATATGCTTCAGAATTCCAAGACATAGTATACAAGCTCCAAGTATCTTCAACTGGACTTTGTGAAACTAAGAGAGGATCCATTCAAGATTTCACTTTTGGTTGAATTCTACTCCATATTCTTCAATAGTCTTCCATGATTGAAATTCACATCAATATCTCCAGCTCTAGAATTTCATGAGTTCAAGATCATTGAGTAGTTATTGCATGGTTCATTTAGGAAATTCTTCCAGATTGCACTGTTTGCACTTCCACAGCTTTTTCCTCTACTTGCCATTTGATTGAGAATGGTTCCATGGAGTCAGGTGTATAATAAAAAAACTGTCTGCAGCTCATGATGTGCTTGTGCACTACCTATGACATATACTTACAATTATCATACACTCGCTGACAATCAATGCCTCGCAGCTCCTGTGTCTTCAGGTCTCTCTCCATCTCCCTGATCTGCAGAGAGAAGAGAGTGAAAAAACATGCCATGACATCGTTTGGTCTAGATACTAGATACCTTCATCAGTTTTCAGGCAAGATGCAAAAAACATGAAATGTAACTCACCTTCACATCTAGCTCCAAGTATGAAAGATGGCGAGAAGCGTAACTAATCTGATTCTTGCCAGCCAACATAAGGACGTCCTGCAAGTGAAAGGATTTGGCAAGCCAAAAAATTATCATATTTCAAAGTGACTCTCTCAAGGGGTCATCACCATTCATTGACAGTCAACATTTGTAGGGCAATGATGGAAAAAAAACATGGTTGTCAGAGCTGCTGAGCATGCATCCAAATCTGTATGTGTACCTTTATCTGCAAAATATTGTTTTTGCGCCTCTCATTTAATTTCTTGATATCTGTATGAAGGCGTTCTTCAGCACTTTTACAATCTTCTTCATGCTTGAATGACTCCAATTTCCTTTTGCGCTGCTCTGGAACCCACCAGTTCAAATCCGGCCACATAAGAACTTAACAAAACAATACACAGCAGAGATGGAAGTTATTAATTCAGTAAGGCAGAAGTGCTTTCAGTACAGGTGCTGACCTACTCTCAAAGACAAATCTGTTCGCTTTTTTTTCTCCAGTTTCACCCGGTTGATGAACTCCTCCTGGAACCACAGGACAAGCTGCTCATTAGTAGCAGCTTATACTCAGATCAGTAAAGAATACTCAGAGGACTTTGAGAGCTAGCTTCTCAACATCCCCAGAAAAGGAAATGGAAAACAAATCCAATCATCACGATTACACCTACCCCTACATGTATAAGAGACACACCCTTTGCTTGTGGAGTTTTGAGGCATTGTCCTCCAGAGCCCGCAACTCATTGTTTAGTGCTTTAATTTCATGTTCTGTTTGTGTAATGACTCCATCCACTTCTGCCTTTTGTTGCTCCAGCTCATTCTTTTGTCTTGCATCCACATCTATGTCATACACAGGTCAAATCAATTCATACTTCCTCTTAACTTCCTAGTGTTGGAGAAGAAGACTGGTACTCCACCAACAGAAGAAACATGAGAGTAGGTGCAAGCTGACAATCATACTTTTTGAGAAAAGCCGGGAATCTCTGATGGAGTTCACACTTGCAGAGATGTGACCTCCATATCGAGATGCAGTCCACCTGTAATGGTTTTCAGGTGTCCACAGGTCCCTGATGCCCAGGGCACAGGCTTCATCTGCTCTGTGATTAGCTTGAGAAGTTCCTATGAACTGCCAGATCCGCAAGAGAAGCAGTAAGGTCACAGAGTTTTAAGGTGTAAAAATCACAACTCAGCTTGAGGGACCCCAACAAGCCCCTGCCTAATCTCTTTCAGCTACTCAGAGAGCATGAATCCATCCATGTTGAAGAGTTCCTGTGACAACCAAATCTTGCTTCTAGTGGTAGGGATTTCCTGTTTGCTCACACCAGTAAGGCTAACTTGCATTTACTGTCTAGTATGGCTAGAGTACCAGCTGGGTAAAGCAGTAGACATTGTCTTTCTGTTGTGCAACATCTCTTGAATGATGTGTTGCCTGGCACTAGTCTTATAGGCATATCTCAAGCTCGGTAGGAGAAACCAAATCATGGCTATTGGGATTGAGCTTCATTCCCTGGTGGGAGCTTTGACACAATCAGTCTCCAACAGGATCTACAGCCTCTGCATGGAATGAGATGAGTACATTCTGTCATTGAGACTCTACAATAAAATAGGGCATGGGTTTACAAGCAGAACTAAAAAAAAGAACATCAGAAAAGGTTTCATGATTCCTCACAGAATGATCCAGGGCTGCCTGTCCAATAAGTACATGCTTCACAACCTCAGGCGCAGATAAGACTTCATCAAGCCTGGCCACAATTCCCACTTCCTGCATCTGGTGATTTTAGGAATGAAAAGTCAGAATGTTAGCAGGACCACCTCTATTCATGTTCAAGAAGGGACAAATGACTGAACTAATAAACTCATCAAATGTTTGAGCCTCTGAACTGGCTAGATTCAAGGACATCAAAATTTGTGAGTGCATCCATGTAAAATCAACTTGCTTTACCTGTGGTGTGACTGAAGGTGCTCTCAGATTATTTGTGTCCCTTGCATTAATGATAGGAACACCCATGCCTTGGAGGTTCTGCTGGAGGAGATCTCGGTCATGAGTGTCTTGAGTAACAAAGGCCTGTAAAAATACATGAGACAGATCAGAACTTCACATAGTTGTCAAAATACACAACTACAGAAAAATACTACTTGGCTGGCATATCTATGAGATTGCAGAGAAATCTCCACAACAATGACACTTTGAAGGTAACACAAATGAGCATTATCATAACCCTATGAGAGTCACACACAAGGCATCAGTCCATCAACTTCATCACAAATGGCAGTGATGAGCTGCCATAACTACCCACTGACAACATCAGCTCATGATGGTGGGTGTAGAGATGTATGTAATAATCAGTCAACATTTCAGGCAAACCCTTATACAGACATCTGCATCCTAAGTTTCTCCCACATTTATGCAAGCAATAGGAAGACTCAGTCATGATGTTGGCTATCACTCAAAACACATAGTTGAGTAACAGGAAGAAAATCATTTGCTGCTCAGTTAACATTCATCTGAAATTTTCACCTTCCAAAGGTAGCCAGGAACATGATTTTCCACATACTTTGCATACTCCTGGTTTGCAATGTTAACCTGCAGGTGATGACTCCAGCATGATTTTAGACAACGCACTTGAAGATGTAGCATGAAGGAAAGAATGGACCAGAAAGTGTGAGATCCTCCTGGGGAATATTGTATCTTCTGCAACTTTAGGACCTGGAAGTTAAAGAGTTGATTGGAACCTCAAGAAGGACAGGGCCATAGACTTCCTTCTGGAAATCATTGCGGTGGCTTTCCACCCAGCGATAGGCATCAAATACACCCTGTGCACCAGTGTCTTTCAAAGCTTGAAGAAGTCGGGTTTTCACATTATCAATTTCTTGCAGCCTGTTTGGAAACAGCATAGAGAGCAACATAAGTAACGCAGTATGAACCACTACAAAGGTTGCAAATAATGAATCCAGGAAAACCTCAGAACAGAACTCTGACCACCATTCACATCACAGTGCCAGCCCTTTCCCTTCACACACCCATCCAAGTTGAGTAGAATCATGAAGGGTATGGATCAAGAACCTGCCAACACACTGATCTCGACGAGCCCGTTTTTGTGACAGGACAGCTTCCCTTTCCTGCCTTTGGTTTCTCCGATCAGCAACACCCAACTCTAACTCCCGGATTCTAGTTCCCAATTCTTGCTGAAAAATCCCAACACAGAGTCTCACATTGAAGGATGGTAAAGCACATTGCATCCAACAAAAAGAGCAACACTAATGGTCTCACATATAAGGCCACAGAGAGCACTTCCTGCCATACCAGGGTTTCATATGTCTTCTTCCCTCCTTCCTATGGAACATCAAAATTCTGGAAACAAATATACATGGGGAACAATTTAGGTTGAATCGAGATGTTCCAACTGAATTCAGCCGATCAGGCATTCAGGGATTGAGTCCTGCAAGAAATATTCCTGCGGCTCTTCAAAAGACATCACAAACTTTCTCCTAAGCAGAATTCTGATCCCTTTAGTCAGCTCCCATCATCAATTAGGACAGCCACCTATTCCATTCTCAGAAGTGAAAAACCCAGAGCAGGGTTCTTGAGTACAATACCATGGTTTCAAAATGACTTACAATTTCCTCTTTGGGGGGTTCATAAACTCCAAGGTTGGCTAGTTCTGCCTCAGCCTCTGCAAGCTCTCTTGTTGCAGTTGTAACCTTCTCTTGCTGAGTAGCCTCACGCCTGTGCACCTCTGCAATTTCTCTTGCCTTCGACCTCACTTGTTCACCCTAAAACATTGAGAAGGTATCCCATTGCAAACCTTTTGTTCATCAGATCTAAGTTGAGAAACTTAAATTGAGCAGCGAGGATTGATAAAATGTGCTCAGAGAGATTCTGACTATGTTAAACAGCCCTAACATGGGACCAAAAAAAGCCATGCACCACTTTGAGATACACTAAAGTAGACCATCTAGAGACTATTCCAACTGGAACAGAACATTCAGGAACTAGCAACATGGGGAGATTACTGAATCAACTGCTCAAAGGAATGAGACATGCACTCTCAAGATGTAGCAGGGGACCAGCTGCAAACTCTGATGTGCAGCATATTTAATATATCCACAAACTCAGTCTAGAGCAAATGGATTATGATGTCTAACAATACATTTTCAGCCACACACATGAACTTGTCACTGTGCATAATGATAAGCTTAGTATCTGACTGTGGGACTCTTCACTCTAGCTGATTTGAAAATTTGCATACCATTTTCTGCTCTTCTTCTACTAGTTCACGTCGTCTTTTATCCAATGGCACATTTGCATCAAGGAACTTCTTGGAGGCTGTCTCCAATTCTGACCTCTTTTTTCTCAGCACCCTGCATTGAAGCTCCAGGTCAATGCTCTTTTCTAAGGACAGCATACAAATGTTAGGCCACAGTGCAGTACTGACTTAGAAATCATCCCTGTATCTGCCTATTGCACACAGCTCTTTGAATGAAGACAAGCTGAATGACTTCAGGTTCATCTTGGCAGGGGATTTACAAAATATCCCATCCCTCTTCAGAATCTTATTACTTATACGTAACAAAGAATGCAACATTTTACTGGGAAAAAAAAAGGTTTAAAAGTGTTGATCCTACTAAAATGTCTTCATATGTAGTAAGAACCTCTCCATGCACAATCAATTGAAAAAGAACAGAATTGAGAGATTACCTGATAGTAGGGACATATATTGACAAACAGAAAGAAGAAACTCACCCCTAAAGGACAGAGACAAAAAATTTCCAAGACTGAAATTGAGAACTACTTTAGACAACAGCAACAGTCACACACATGTTCAGGGACCTTCAACAGCAACATAACTGGTATTGACCAGCCACAATAACATCACTGCTGACTTCATCAGCTCTCAGCAGTGGGTGGTGGTCGATGTCGGAAATTAACCAACATACTGAGTTTCTGTCACAAGAGTGGCAGCAGTGGAAAAACTTGGCCATGATGCTGAGTAGTACAACAAAACCCAAAAGAAGAGGCCGACCAGAGAAACCATGAAGAAAGAAAAGAGGAACACAAAAAGAGAAAAAGAAAGAGAAAGGTGACAAAAAGGAAAGAAGAACCTAAACAAGAAGAGAGGAAAAATAAATGAGAGAAACAACATTGAAAAGGTTAGCATCATGATCTTTTGGGGACAAGAATGATCTCACCCAAGTGGAGTGTTGAGTGCCACAATCACTTTGGTGGCTTCATCAACTCGCTTCTTTGCATCTTTCTCCAGTTCCTTCACAGTATTGTACTGATTCTTCTTTTGGTCATATCTTAACCAGGGTAGCTTCTTCCTTAGATTCTCAGCCTACATTCACATCAACAGCCATTGTGTATTGAAGGCTTGTGCTAGGAAGCAAACTTATGAGCAAGGAAAAAAAATGTTCAAGGATTCATTGGCCAAAGAATCTGACAATTTGACTTTTCTGTCACAGCCCTCCCTGAGTCACACAGGAATCAATTCCTTCACAGCAGTCTGCATTAGAGACCTTCATAGCAACTTGACTTCTCAAGGAGGATTTATGATCATCCCCAGAAAGTTAATGATGAAGTGTGGCAATAGGCTGTTTTAAGACATGGGAACAGTTACCTTCTCAAGAAGCTTTTTTCTTTCCTGCACACGTTGCACATCTTTTTCAAGGTCTGCATTATTGGCCTTTAAATGCTCCAATGTAGTGGCATGCTGCTTAAGTGTCTGAAGAATCAAGTGGAAAGTAAAAAATGAGCACTTTGATAAGGGCAAGATCTGCAAGTACTCACAAGCCTTCAGATAGAGCTATGTCTCAATTCAACCACCATCAGATCCACTCCTCCTCACCATGGCATATGCTACTTTCCTTCAACAAAATCTGCTAAGCAGATGTGCATATTATCCTCCAAATAATTCACTAGTTACCTCTGTGTAACTTCCAGCACTGCTACATTAGATCTTTTGCTTGTCACCTACTCATAACGGCACTAGGAAGATTCATGTGGGATGACTCCACAGCCTTAGGCAGGAAGATGGACCAGCACAGACTGAGGAATTAGAGGCTGGGTGCTGTTTCTACAGCCTCCAGAAGTCTAAAGAGGGGAGCGTTCTTGCTGTATCTTCCCAATCTACTGAGGGATAAGATGAAGAGAGCATTGCTAGTTTGAAGATGGCACATCATTACACTGTATTATGTCAAGGCCAGCAAGCCATGCTTCCTGCACACCTTGCTGACTAGCTAAGCTAGGCACCAAGGTCAACAGATCCTTAGACTCATGGATTTCAGCTCTAGGAAGTGTTCCCCTGCTTGCTTGCTAAACTGTCTGCCAGTCAAGAATCAACATGATTTCTATATTTGGTCTGTTAGTTGTCAACTATGAGCCAGGCAAAGGATTCAAGCTTTAATGCAGGAATGAAGGATCAGAAAGACCACTCACAGTTTCAATATGCTTCAGTTCCTCAGACTTCTTGATGAGTGTGGCGTGTTGCCCTGAGAGCTCTGGGTCACCCACCGCTTTTTCAGTCTCTTCTAGAAGCTGGATAGGTGTCAATTTGGCAAACTCGCACACCCTGTCTTGTGGAAGAAACTGACTTGCAAGAACACACAACTAGTTATTGCTCATTGCATCAAGGCTGGGTTTAGGTTTGTTGATGAATAGAGAGGTCCTCAGCCACATAAAAGCATTCACACTTGCAAACTACGCCACAAATTCCATTTGTGACTTGTCAAAAGATAGGTATGTGCATTGTCATGAGAAGCACCTGAGTCAAGTTGTTGACTTGGATGTTGAACTGTTGAACAAGATCCAGGACTTCTCTTTTCAATGCAGTTTGGGATACTCCTCTGTCTGAAGGCTCCACAACCTCAACAAAATTCAGTTAGAATTAATGTAGAGTTGAGGTTCATCATAGTGATAGACTGTAATATTGTCAATCATGGACAGTAGGGAAACCTAAATCAACCATTTTAGAGAGAAGGAGATGTATAACATGGCAATAACAATGTACCCTCAATAATCCATTCTGATTTGCTCTGCTTGTTGATTTTGCGTGTGATTTTGATGGTCTGTCCAGGAGAATGACCACACAGAGATACTTTGACCCATCCTGACTCCTCTCCTCGTTTCACATAGTCACCAATGCTAGATGCCCTTCCAAGAAGCTGTATGCATGTAAGAAGACACCTGAGGCACATAAATCTTAACTTTTCATTCTGCTACTCTCAACATCATCAGATATGCAACCTATCAAGTGAATGAAGGCTGAGCTTGCAATGACAACAGGCAATAAAACCTCAGCATGATCACAATTAGGATGGACTTCTTGAAGCTTGCAAGAGGGCTCTCCTACAGATGGAAGTAATCCCCAGCAACTCACCTATATCTGGACAACATCCCTCTTCTGGCCACAAACTCACACAGAAAATTGGCTACTCTTTCTCTACATCAATTTGGAGTTAAGACACAGGCATTCACCCTAAGTTCATATCTTAGTCCAGCCAGTACAGCAGGAAATAGTAGTGCAGAATTCAGGTGCAAAGATGTGAAGATAAGACCCCTCAAACTATCTTATAAGTTCAGGAGATTTGAAGATGAACAACCGTTTTTAAGAAACCACACCTTGTCACAACTCTAGAAGTTTCTCGAGCAAGTCAGAAGAGAATCATCACTGAATCAGAAAACACGAGGTTACACACAGAGAGAGTGAGAGAGAGAGAGAGAGTGGAGATGATTACTGCTGGTTCTCCAGCAAGTCCAATGCCAATGGCACAAACAAGAGAGCTTTTGCCTGTGCCATTAGGCCCTATGACAAGGTTGAGGCGAGGCCCTGGCTTTGATTTCAGATGAGTATAGGTCATGAAGTTGCAAACTTCAATCTCTACAATGTTTCCTGGAACAAAATTATCTCCGGACCTGTGTCATGCACACAATCATTCCATTTCAATATGGAGTTCAGCACAAGCCAGTGCTTCTTTGAGAGAAAAAAAGAAAATAAATGTATGCTAAATCTGAGAGGCAACAACTACTTATGATATCTTTGATGCCAAGGTCTCATCTAGGGTTTTCCAAAAGTCGAATCTAGGGTTTTCCACAGCAATGCTGGAGGAATGTATAGTTGCTAGACACTGCAAATAGAAAGTGACAGCCCAGATTTCGCCAGAGGTGTCTCTCAATTCCTTACAATTGGAATTGAGGGAAAGACCAAGGAATACAGCACCAAAGCCAGCCAGCAAGAAGCATAGCAACATACAATGTGGTGTGGACAGACAGCGAATTCACTATGGAGAATCCCACATGTTGATGATAGCATCAAGGATTGTGCCCAAAATTCTGTTACCACCTCGACTACATGAAGCTCGACTAAGAAACCAATGCTCTAAGCTGGGTGGAAATCATCTCTTCTATCAAATAGATCCTTCTGGCTCGTTGCAAATTCTTCGAGCTATGACCTAATGCAACACTGTGTTGTGCACTAGAGAACGGAAGAAGCTGAAATAGGAGAGGGATGGTGCGAATTGCACCTGCTGGCGCTAGTCCTTGCTCTTTTCGAACTTCGCCCTTGCAGACCCGAATCCATCGGTAAGGGACGCGTGCGATCCGCCATTGCTTCTCCCAACACACGAGAAGTACACAGAGAAACGATCCCCGAAATCGCATGTTCTCAAGAAACGGAAAAGTATCTGGACGAGAAAACCATGGCGTCTCGTCCTCCCGAAAGCGAGTGAGGAAAGTAGGCGCTAAACACAAGCCAACACGCGTGAAAGAAATGAGACAACAGAGATAAACAAAAACATGCACACGGAACATTCAAATTGGCTATTACCCTAGGAGGAAAATCCAAGGAAATCAAGGCCCCAAAAGATGGAGAAGAGGACGACAAATGGGAACGCAAGCGCTGATTACTCCCTGAAACACAACTTCCTGCAGAGAACAGTAAACGAAACAAAAAATGGCTAAAAAGAAAGAGAATCGAAAATAGAAACCGTGGCTTACCTCCGCACCGTGACAGACA
>Ga0209208_10009458_pt1 | contig 12805 bp, 7 predicted proteins | sample S1TSphfallax_3_FD_187694 | JGI IMG/M metagenome (GOLD analysis project Ga0209208, IMG submission 187694) | Host-associated microbial communities from peat moss isolated from Minnesota, USA - S1T2_Fd - Sphagnum fallax MG (SPAdes) (version 2) | ecosystem: Host-associated > Plants > Peat moss >...
AACCTAAGATACAACTTAAGGTTAGTTGAATAAATTTATTTAAAATAACTTAAAATGAAAAACCTAGAATAAACTAGTTGAAATACCTAAAGGTAAAATAAGGTATTATAGTTTAAGGCATAACAATTTATAATAACTTAAGGTATAAGTTAGAATAATTAAAGTAGCATTGGGTATTTAAAACAACAATATAAAAATAAAATTATTACCATAATAAATTATGATAATGAATCATGCCAAATAGTAGTGAAACATGATGTTTATATAATGATATTGTAGTGAAATAACTTTAATCAAGGTGAAATCATTAAAGTGCAATGAATTTATTTCACTTTTAAGATCCCATAATGACTTACACTAGTGAACTACACCCCATTTTGGTACTAGTGTTTGTTAGAAAAGGTGCATGTATAAGTTGCATATGCTATAATGCACCTAGCAAGAGACCTTAAACACCTCATAGTGCATATACCTAATGGGTTTTCGAATGGGATGGGGTGGGTGATAGACCAAGAAGAAAAGGGGATGACTTGTGGTTGGAAATGCTATGAGCATGAAAATTGCTTCAATTTGCAAAGGCGGAAAAAATCTTATAAAAGTGAAAAATATGCACTATTTTTTGAAGGTGTGAATTTTGCTTATTGGTCATTGGGTGCGATTTGTTAAAAGTGATCGTTTTCACAAGCACTAATGTATGTATATGGAGAGGAAGAACCATGTGCATACACTTGCTTCATTTACCCGATTGAGTTCATGTTAAAGGTGCAAATTGGGTTTTTGTTGGGCTATAGTTGAAAATTGGGGACCTTGTTTATTTGTTGAATTTTGCAAATGGTGACATAATTGTGTCAAGTATAATAAATGGGGTAGGGGGATTAGGGTGTGTGCACCATGGTGTACAACTTGGAGAAGTTGGTATCAAGTGGCACTTGGTGGGATAATGGAAGGTTATGGCAATGTGAAATTGCAAGTGCTAAACCAAAATGATGATCCCCCTAATTGAAATTGAAAGATGTAATGGGGGACAAGCCTTCTTTGGAAAGGAAAAGACATTAAACTAGCCAAGTGAATTATTGTTGGATTGTGCTTCTTATAAACATTATTTTGTTGGTTGGACTAAGTGCCATTTTGTGTGGATGAATTTACAAACACTTGGTTTCTTATATAGCAATTTGCATAAGTAGGTGGACACTTAATTCAAGACAAGAAATCCTAATGTTAAATTCTATTCTATTTGTGCAATTTAGTCCATATGTTTATTGCAATTTTAGGCCATAAATCTTGATCCATGTATTTGAATATGTGGCCTACTAGATTAAATATTATTCAACCCTAGATAACCCTAAACCAATAAGCTCACCCTAACCTTAAAACAATTTAGCAATGTGTCCAATACCTTAAATCTAGTAAGCTTCCTAGACTGAAAACATGGCATAAAAACATTTACAAAAAATCAGCAAATGAAAATAATAAGAAACTTACAAAATATGGCTAGTGAAAAAATCCAAATCAACTTTGAACCTGACAAGTGGCAACATTAGGGTTATTGAAAAAGATGGCCTAGATTTATTTCCACTAAATAAAAATTAAAAAATTGACATTCAACCTTTGTAGTGACACATGGCAAAAATGAGGTTGTAGAAAAAGATGGCCCGAAATTATTTTATCAAGTTTTAATTTTATAAATCAAAAGGCCATGTGAAAAGGCCACACTGCAGAATTGGTGTTGTTAAAAAACAATGCCCGAATTTTTTTGAACAAAATTTAAAACCTTAAGTATCGATATATGACATTTGAATCTGGCACATGGGAGAATGTGTGTTGCTGAAATATATGGTTCAGATTTACTTTTGGTTGGTTTTTAATCAGCAAAAACCTTTTAACCCTAGGACACATGGCACCATTGGGGTTGTTGAAAAAGATGGCAAAATTAATTTCAACGAGTATTAAATTTTAAGATGTCACTCATCTTTGCACATGACATGTGACAGCTTTGGATGGACGGACTACATATAATGTGAAGTTTTTTATTCATTAAAGAAATCTATAGTCGCATGTTTATTGCATGCTAGTTGCATAAACCATACGGTTGGCATATGGATCAACATGTATATATTGATTTTAATTTCACCTGCCATCTACAACTACAAATGCATGTGACTTGTTCAAAACAACTAATTGATTTTTAGTTGCATGTGAGGTATATAACTAAAAACTAGTTGCCATTACCATTCATAAATTGCCACTTCTTTTTTAGTGTAAAGTTTTAAAATATGCCTTGAATGGCTTGGTTTCTTTTCATTCATAATTGAATGTCTTTTTTGATCAAGTTTATTGTGCCTTGAAAATGTTCTAATTAGTTCAAACAAAAAATCTCATAATAATCTGAAATTAAGTAGAGGGTAAGTTTTGTCATCTATCTATAATGGAAGGTACTTTGTTTTGTAACTATGAGATTCACCAAACCAGGATGCTTCAGATTGTGTTCGTGGTGCCTTTGGAAAGCTCTTGACAAGGAGGGGTGCATGGGCTTGGTTCCACGACGTTTGGACTTGTGGTGCAAAAGTTCTTGAACATTGAATGATTTCTTCACTGAAAATGAAATTAAATCATAGCTGAAACTTTCGGAGGAATTGGAATGTGTCTTTGGTGTTGTTGGAAAGATCTTGATGAGCAGGATTTAATGGAATTTATTTGGTAAGATTTGGATTGAGAATGTGGGAGATCTTGATTTTTAAGTGATTTCTGTCACTGAAAATTCAAATAAATTCCAAAAAACCAGGCTTTGGAAGCAAAAATCAGTTGAGGATGTGGTAACACTTGGGCCAATGGCACAGGTCACACTAGTAACTTATTAAATTAAGAAGCAAGTGGAGTCTCTATGTCCAAACCATTGGTGCTCTTTCACCACAAGAATAGTTGCTAGTCCTTTTATGTATACTGAATTTGGTATTTGGGCCCACCTTGAACTCTAAATATGTTATGAACGTGAATAATTATGGTTAGTTATTAAGTAGATTAAGCCATATATCCCACCCTTTAAGAGGCAAAAATAGGTGTGTATTTTAAGGTGCCGACAGTTTAAGGTTCATATATCTTAGAGATGAAAACACAACTAATTGTGAAAACTTGAGAAATGTAAGGATGCCATTTAGATTTGAAGAGCTTTTGTGCCAAAGCAATGGGTGAAGCCTTCAAACCTTAACTCCTCTTCCGACCCTTGATCCTTTATGACTTTCGCATGAGATGGTGACATGTGGCATGAAGAAAAAGTTAGATTGACAATATCAAGGGTATGTTGTAGTTAGAATTGGCAAATTCCTCCTTTGGAAGTACATGCGTCTCCCTTTTTGGATTATTGTTGAAGCCATTGTGTTCCCGTCGTGTTCTCAACATGTTCCCTAAGTTCCCAATGTGTTCCCCCAACATGACCCTCAATTTTTAATGTGTTCCCTAACATGTTCCCAATAGATTACAACATGAAAGGGTGCTTTCATACTTTGAATAGTGCCAAACTTGGTTAAATATTCTTATGAACGATCTGTCACTTAAGCATTATCAAAAAATTGGGAAAAAAAAAATCTGGTGCTACTCCTTTAACCTAAGTACCAGCCCTAAAAGGAGGAGGCTACAATATACCTATTTTGGGACTGTCCAAACCTTCAATGAAATTAATTTGGGATGGGCCAACAAAAGGAGAAAAATTGAACTTTTGGGGCTGCATCACAGAAGGGGAAAAATAAACCTTTTGGAAACTGGAAAAACTAAAGGATTCTAAAGTTTGGGTCTCTTTTGTTGGGATATTTTCTATTTGGGATAGTAAAGAGCAACGATAAGAAGGAATCAAGCATCATGACCTGTACACTCAAAGGAATCAAGCATCATGACGTGTACACTCAACATGCACTGGTCCCTAACGAGGCGGCTAGGATGAGGTAAACTGGATGCCCTTTTCAGGGTTTCTCTTCTTCTTTTTCATTTGGACTGGCCCCAAGTTACCAAGCTAAGCTATGCTGGGAATCTCACTAGGTTTCATGCGCTTGTGTAGGTGGCAGCCGGAGACTTAACCGCACTCTCTAGTAACTATTTTGATCAGATTCATTTTGCAATCAATCACCTAGCCATGTTACCAGGGTTTTTTTTTAAAAAAATGTTGGAGGCCGGAAATGCTATTGCCATGTACATGGCAGAGCAAAGTTTACCACACATCCATTTTCCAGGGTGCAATTTTAGGCGTCCATTAATTATTTTATTTTGCTTTCTGGCTATGGTTTTTTTTAATGAAATCGGTTATTAGGTGATGAGGAATAGTTTTGTCTATGTATTTTTGCAATCATCAAATTTTTAAAGTAGGCATTTTTGGCAATCAACATGTTTATAGCATCTAGGTCTGGGTGATCAACATATTTACAACATCTCTGTTTTGGCAATCAACACCTAACCAAGAATATGTACATAAATACATTTGCCATACATTTGGGTTGCTCAATGCTTAAACCAAACTATTCAAAACTTAATTAAAAACAAAGGTTCTAGGGGGGATCAAACCTTGACCACATAGGTCTTGCCCACGTACCAAGGAAGATCTGCACCCCCACCTTAGAAAATGCCCAACAAACAACCCAACTTTCAAACATCGAACCCAACACCAAGAGAACACACATAGCCCACTTTCTTACCAAATAAATTGCCTATATGATATTGACTATCAGGAAAAAAATTAAAATATGTTATGATTGCTCATGACTTGAAGTTACAAAAGTCAACACAATTTATTTTTTGAAAATATCTATGCTAAACCTGTTCTAACAATCTACTTGTTACCTCACCTTAAGATCTTTCCAACGAAAAATAACATCTTCATATGGAAAATTAAAGAGGCTAGAAAAATAAGAAAACCTGAAAGAATTCTAAGTAAACATGCGGACACACAACAAGATGTGTTGGCAGACAATTTCGTAACTTGTTTTCATGTAGGCCAAATTGTTGAAAGTCCTCTCATCTTTGACAAAACCCAAAACCTAAGTTAGAACAATTTCATCAAGCTTGATGCATGCACTCACCTTCTGTGCCATAATGGGGGAGTTCCTGATCTTCATCCACAACTTGGAAACTAGGTTTTTATCATGAGTTTTAGCCATCATTGGGTCAACATTGTCAAATCATGGTCAATTGAAAAAATAAAACTACACATCAAGCTCTTGAAAATTTGTGATACAAGGGTATCATATGGCATGTAGGACAATGGATATATATTAGTTGGGAGGACTAAGAGCTACTAGGTAACCAAATTTTGTATTAGCAGTCCCCCTTATAATTTTGGACCTTTATTTTAAAAGGTTTTTGGACAATTAATGTTTGGCTTTAATAAGTGTAAATAACTATTTTGTGTATAGAAAATAAGGATAGAATGATGATAGGGTGTGTAATTAGATATGGGCATACTAGTAGGGTTAGGGCAATTTTGTTGAACTCCCTAAACCTTGATGATAATTAGATGGAGTAGTGGAGTTCCTTTTGGTGTTTTTACGAGTTAAGGTAAACAACAAGAAAAGAATTTGTAAATTATGAGAAGGTGAAGAACATTACCTATTGTTGTCTAGCCCCAGCACAAAGTAGAGGTAATTTTGCAGCTATGGAAGAGTTATGCAAGTTACAAAGGGAAAAAAAAGTAGGCAAGGAAAGAGGATACAAGGAAGCAAGGGAAATTTTTTGGGGAAAAGAAAAGGATGTGTGTATATAAATAAAGGAACTAGGTATAGAGAGCAAATAGGATGTTGGGGAAGGTAGAAAAATGATTTAAAAAAGGAAGACAATTTTTTGAAACTTGGGGAAAAGATTTGGAGAATGGATTTTCACAAAAGTTGAAAGGAATTAAAAAAAAGGGGAAAGAGGTTGTGGGAATGCAGTGTGCATAGGTTTATAATTCTTATGTAAGGTTCTTGATCTTAAAGGAAAGGTTGTGTATTATTTTTGTGTAAGTTTTGTGAACTTTGGGGAAGTAGGGTTAGACAAGTTGGAATAGGTTACAAGATGGTGAAGGAATGACCCAAAGGGGTAGATAAACCAATTGGTAATAATAAATAATCTATGCTAATGGGGAATTTTTTTTCAGAGATGAATAGGAACATTTTATTTTGTAATCTCATATTCACCTTCAATAGACCTATTGGGATTCTAGTAGGTGTGGGGAGGATGGGCCCAATGTGTTAAGAAGATAGGTACTTGATTGAATAAAATTGAACTTGAATTTAATAAGTTTTTCATTTGCTTAACATAATCTAACAATGGGGGATAAAACCTTTACCTTTGGTTTTTTTACTAATGTAGAAAGCATATTTAATTAAAGCCAAGTGGACTAAACAAAAAACATCATAATTTGTCCTTGTTCCACCAGTATTGGGGATACATCATTCCCATGGCACACATGATCTCGTTATTTGGAAATCTACATTGGAGTTTTGAAACCAAAATTATGGTTACATTTATGCATGTAACTTAGACTTTGGTCACCACTATAATTACATCTTTTCAAAAAATTGGATGGCAAGAATCATTAGCAATTCGAGTGCATGCACGTCATAAATTTTGTCATTAATTGTCATTCCAAGAATCGTAGCTAAATGTGTAGGATCAAACTACCACTCTAAAGGGAGTTGTTCATTTGAGTGGTTGATCAAAAACTTGAATGCATCAAAAGCCATATTCTCAAAATGTGAGTATGGATTAGTGTACAACTTGAACAACTTAGCCTTTGCAAGCTTGACAACAACCACAAATTCAATAATCAAAACATCTTGATGCCACACAAACTTGATCAAAGTATGCACCACCTTTAATATGGGCAAAAGTTAAGGCAAGCCAAGATTTAATTCAAACTCACCAAACAAAACTAGGTTGTTTTGAATCGTTTTGATTTTCATTGAATCCAAATGCATCTTGACAATGAATTTTTTTTTGTAAATCCTCTTCTTCTTGTTATGGGATGCATGTTTGTAGTAAGATCACTCATTGACAACAACATTAATGTGGCAACAATTACTTTGCGACAACCTACGTGCTTTTGGAGAGTATCCGACTTAAGTGGAAAAAACTTATCCTTTTTTTTCAATTGTGGAACAATAGACCACTTGAAGTTTTGGTGTCACAAAGTTTGTTCTAAAAAGTTTTGAGAAGTTGATCCCAAAACTAATTGAACCCAAGGAAATCTTGCAACCCATGTGTCTTAGAAAACCCTATACTTATCATATCACTTTTTAGGTTTCTTGAAAAGTGGTTCGACTCCATTGGAACTACCAAGTTTAACTCAATTAAAGGATGGAGAAAAAGAACTTAACATTGAAGCGTATTAAAACACATTCAAAGTAGGAATTGGAAAGGGAATCAAAATGTTAAAACTTGGACTTATGAAGAATAATTTGAATTTGAAATTTGGGGATAATATGGGAACCATGATCTAATCCTCTATTATAGATGAAAAACACAAAAGATTGGAAGTTTTTTAAGATTTAAGAGAAATCCAACATATTGCAATTCAACATGGGGGTTGAATTCTAGAGCTTTCAAAAACAATAAAGCAAATTTTAAAAAGAAGACAAATACACCAAGCTGCAATTCAAACACACTATGTTTGAATAATGAAAAGCTTGAAAAAACTTTGCATTACATCAATTTCAAGGCCTTCGTAATAACAATGTTTTGTTGTTTTCTCCATAATTAATTTGAGATTTGAGTTACAATTAATACTATTGGTACAATAATCTCTTTCAATTGTGACAAGTTTCAATGGTGTGACTTGTTTTACTAGAAATTGATACAAATTAACAATGATTTTGTTGATATATTACTAACAATTGTTTTTGCTATTGTATTAATATTTGGTGTAGTTAGTATGAAATTATACCTTATAGTTATTAATCCACTTTCCTCACAAATTACTACAACTTTTTTTATGCTTATTAAAATGTCCCTCTTCATACTTATGGTTGCCAAATGGAAATATGGTAACAAACCTATTTGAAAAATAGAGGTTAAAAAAACATCCGTTGCTTTAACCTATAGGGAGTTGGCTAACTTCAATAATTGGTCATAATAAACTTCCACACATTTAACAATTTGTTGTTGAATGTTTCTTAGTTACATATAAACCTTTTTATCATTCTTCACAACAAAACCATTTGCAAAAAACTTGTTCTAATTTTCCAAACATGCAACTTGGATGATCTTGTACAAAATTTTCATTCCATTCTAAGATATTATCTTTAATAGCATTTAAAAAAGAGAAACCAAATAAATTGATGATGTCAAGTTCCACAGTTTCACCATTAGCCTTAAAATATCCTTCTTGAATATTCTTATCATGTGAACATTAAGGTTAATGTTTTTCATATAATTTGGGTATTGCAATTTCCCATAAGACAACTTGTACATTTTTTCCAATACAAATCGTGTAGCGATTGGTGGCTACCATATTGGTAGCATGAACATTCGTAAAATTAAATATTGGCCATCCAAATGATTGGATAGGTGGAAAAAATGGTGGTACTCCATTTGGTGGATGACAAAAAAATTTCCTCTTGGAATATGTGTTGGTACAAACCAACATTGATTAAGTGTGTCTTAGTAGCAACTAATGCATTTGTTATCATTGAAGCCATAACCTATGGTGTAATAACTTTTTTATCCTTGTTGATGATTAACTAAATTGTTCTAGTAATTGGATACCAATAATATATGGAGTTTGTAATAATGGTATGATTGGTCATTTTAGTACCAAATGAACATATCTAGGTACATAACGTGTGATAATTTTAGAAATTAAGGGGTCAAATCCTTTGGTTCTAATATAATATGTTTGGTACATTTTCAGATCTACATGAATGTAATGTGATATGACATTATACTCATTGGATAGGTAGATGTAGCAAGAACATTGTTTTGACTTGGTTCAAAGGGTGTAACAAGTGGTTGTTAAGCTAATTGATTGTTAACCAGTGTTACCATGTCACCTAAGTTTGGATGCATGATTGCTTGAGTTCTTTGGATAGGTGCATTGAATAATCTAATTATGGCATTTGGAGTTGTAGGTTGATGATATTCATCACCTCATCCTTCAAAAGTTGTTTTAATTTATCAAAAAGGTAGTGTTTGAATTCATGTCCCATTTCTTAACAACATGTACATATTACATTTTCAACATTACAATTCTTTCTTGGAACTAATTTGTTCTAATGAACATGTAACCTTTTGCCTTGCCCCAAAATTGGTATGGTTACTTAGGTTTTGGGGTGAAAGCATGGTCAAGTAGACAACCTTTGTACCTTGTCACAAAAAATTACAAGTACATAAAGATTTTTGATGCATTGAAAGTAGAAATATTCAATAATTAATATGAAGATAATCTTTCACTTTAATATTGTAATTTTGAACAATGAACATTTTAATGTAGATTTAAGTAGAGTTTACAAAAATTGCATCTACTTGTAGGAAATTTTTGATCTTACAAAATGGGTTGCAAGTGAATGAAATATTGAACTTTTTGTATTTTCAAGTTAATGGAGCTTTAAAACTACTTGTGTACTATCAAATTATGCATGCTATAATCATAATACATAAAACTTTTAGTGTAAAAATAGGTTTGAACACCAAATTGGCCCTATTAGGTTCAAATCTACTTCTCACCTAATTTATGATACCAAATTTCAAATTTTTATTCAAATTTTTATAAACTAAATGGAGGGCCATTTTTTTTATCATATTCTTACTTTCACAAGTTTTTAATCTATTTTCATGTATTTATATCAAAATCTTTGTCATTTATAGATTGCATTTTGGGCGCAACACTTTTATTATCTACTTTACCATGCTTTCACCCTTTGGTGTAATGATCTTTGTTGATTAGTAATTGGTATTGTTTGAACCTTTATCAATTTCCAAATGATGTATTAAAATTAATTGATTAGAAGGCATTCGATTAATGTGATAAAGTTAATTCCATTAGCTTACAAGTTGGGCGCATTCCATTTTTAAATCTATTGGATCAACATTGGGATTTGGTTCATTGTATTGTAACCCAATAATGTTTGTGTTGGTGTAATGGATCTAAGTACGATATATTTAAGGTTGCAAACTTGTTGAAATGGTTTCATTAATATTTGGAACATGCTTGTTGATATTGCCACTAATATGAATACTTGCTCCATGTTATTAGGATGAGATTTGTGGAATCACATGGTGAACAATTGAAGGTTCTTTCTGTACACCATGTCTTTTTGGCATTTGATTTCCACCCAATGTGCTACCTCCATGGTGCATTCGCAAGTTCAATTCTCACGTGTTGTGCTTGTTGCCCTTCTTACACCTATACAATCTCAGTTATAAGTTGATGTATGACCTATTCTAATTGTTTAAATTATTTTTTTATAACTACAATCTATTTTTGATCTAATTAGTCCTTTATAGATAGGACATCCAAGTTTTAAAAAGCTTAGGCTAGCCTCAGCCTTTTCCTTAATCCTTCAAGATATAACAAAAACAACAATTTAAACTTCTAAAACTAAAACACTAAATACCACAACTAAGACTAACATTAAACAAAAATAAACCAAGCTATCTATATTTTAACTTGTTTATAACCAAAAATTGTACCTGCTCATGCTTATAATTTTGATCCACTACAAGGTCACCAAACAGAAACAAGATTTGTTGATTTATTTTGATAACTTTTAAACTCCTTTAAGACAGAACTCTAAAGAAACTAGAGTAATAGATTCTTAAAACAATTTCTAGAATCTAATTACAATCACAATGTTTGTATTCAAAAGTGAAGTTATAAAACTCAAAAGATCATTATAAATGTTCATAAGCAGCTCTTCAAAATGTTTTTCAAAATTCTTCCAAAAGAAAACTCAGAAATCTCCTTATCGACCATGAATATTTTAAAAATGAAGTAAACCTCCAAAGTTGTAAAGCATAAAAAATTCTCAACGATGATAATCAAAAGATATAAATCATGTCCAAAAGAGATTAGAAAAGGTGTATCTCCTCCTCACTGCCACTGTAGTCTTAGGCCCGCTTTACAGTACGAGTCAGGGCGAAAAAAACTAGGCGCCAGCTTTGAGCATTTTTGGGTTGCGAATTGGCCCTAAGTTACTAATAAATGCTAGAACATTGATGTCATGATATTATTAAATGCTGGAACATTGGCCCAAGGGGTTGTACATCGGCCTCCCAAATTTGATGGTATCCTTTTTTCAGCCTTCGAGCCAATACAAGGCCAGAAAGTTCAGCATTTATTAGTAACTTGGGGCAGATTGAAAAGTTTTTTTCTATGTCACCCTTGACTCCTAGTGTAATCCCGTGGCAAGATGCTAAATACCCCCTACGAGCTCTGTCCGGCACTGCTTTGGTGCCTGACAGTGCAGCCCTGCTAAGAACTGCGTTGTTCTGCTGCAGGGTTTTAAAAAATTTGCCCTTTTTGAGTTTGAGTCTGCTATAAATATAAAAATAAGCCCTCCTCTTGCAGGACTGTGCAACGCAGAAATAGGTGTGCAAAAAGACAAGCGAAACCAGCGTTGGGCAGAGCTCGTTAGGGGGTATTTTGTGTCTCGCAAGCCCTTGGGGCTGATTTCAACTTTTGCACCAATAGGAATGCTAGATTTGGGTTGAACACTGGCCCTTACTCCTAGTGTAAATTGGGCTTTACATAGGTTCAAAATTCTCTAACAGTAACCAGGCAAAATAAAGAGTTTTTAAAAATTCAAAAACTTTGTGTCAGGTCATCGGTTGACTTATGTACAGTTGTGTAGTACTATGGGTTCACAAAGAAAAAAAGGGGTGTGTCACACAGTGGCTTTGCCATTTACATTAAAAAGTATCGTAAGGAAAAAGAAGAATTATCAAAACTCAAATAATCAACCATAAAAGTTTATAATCTTCACAAAATCCTCTAAAAGTAACCAAAATCCTTCAAGATATTATAACTCTATAACTAATCTCATGTTTTAACAGAAGCCAAAATATCATCATTCAAAAATCCTCATATCAAAATAAACCTATTACCTAGGGGCAAAAATCCATTATGCTATTATACCCTATAATGAATCTAAACACAGTATCGACTTGAGTTATCTGAGGTTTTACTGGAGATAGCTACCTTTGGAAATTTTTGAAAGTTTTCCAAATTTGTAGATTTGGAGGTAAGAAGAGAGTTAGATAACTCTGACTTACCTCCCCTTCCACATCAGCATCCATGTAAGAATCATGTAGGCTTTAGAGGTACATACCTCTCTATGTGTGGCGGCAACAATAACTTGACCCCCACTAACAGTGACACAACTCTGATTTACCTCCAAATGTGACATGCCCATCAGGCTCACTTTACACTAGGACTTAGTTCAACTCAAATCCAGCATTACTATTGCTGCAAAAGTTGAGATCAGCCCCGGGTGCTTTATACGCAGAGTCAACGTTGATATCATATATATAAATTCACTACGTTCGTTTGTGACGGAGCTCAGTGTTCAGGCCGATCGGGCCCGGCGCTAATCGGAGGGCGAAATTTCTTACTCCCAGTCTGTGGGCAAAGCTATTGGAGGAAATTAGGTTAGGACATTCTAGCGCGGAACGGAGACCCGGGATAGTCGACGTCAAGAACCAGGTTTGTCATAAAAGGCCGACCGGCTCGGCCCGGCACCCCCCACGGCTGTGACGGAGCCCAGCGTAAGAGAGTTGTGTGTGTTTGACAGGGGAGGGCGGTAGTGGCGGGGGTGGAAGTCTCATGAGTGAGTACTATAAGTTGCTTGCT
>Ga0209208_10009459_pt1 | contig 12805 bp, 11 predicted proteins | sample S1TSphfallax_3_FD_187694 | JGI IMG/M metagenome (GOLD analysis project Ga0209208, IMG submission 187694) | Host-associated microbial communities from peat moss isolated from Minnesota, USA - S1T2_Fd - Sphagnum fallax MG (SPAdes) (version 2) | ecosystem: Host-associated > Plants > Peat moss >...
GTGTTGAAGCTACCCTCGAATTGCACTACCTGTAGGACCTTTTTGAAAGGATGGGTTTGAAAGGTGAAAGACATTATTGACTCAGCTGAGGCATCCACAGCTGAGTCATAACACATAACATAATAGATCGAGTCACTTGCAATAATGTGTGGGAGTTAACACGTAGACCATAACATCCAAAATACTCCTATAAGTTATTTCCTTAGCACCACCCATAAACATCGAACCTAGGATATTATAAATTGAGGATTTATCATTGCATGGTTCAATCATTGTGATTGATAAATCAAGAAAAAAAAAAAATTGAACCTTTTTTAAAAGCATATTTATTAAAAATGAATTGAATCTTGGTGCATGTTTACCACTCCAAACTCAATTTCACGTGATTTAAGATCTAAACTTCATCCAAATTAATTTTGTACATGTTATCTTGTTGCCAATGGACATACTCAAAAAGCCTCAATTCGATAATTATGTACGAAGCTTGGAAGTTTTAGCACGTTTTTATTATCACTTGTGATGACGCAATGAAACTCAACAGAAAAGTAAGTTTTAAGCGCATTCTCAAGGTGCCTTACAAAGTATGGAATAGATGTAGTAAAGTCACCCAGACATCACCCTCTCTTTGGGCCTCCATCATTCCTATCCCCTCTTTTGAATGATATCTGCAAAGTAAAGAAATTTTTATTAAATCTCGGTATGAAATGCTGAAGCAATGGAGGTGCCCAAGAAAAAGGAAAGAGAGTGTGAAACACAGTTTACCACCAAAATTGATGATGGTTTTCTGAGCTTTTTACTTAAATTTGAAATCTTAATTTTGGCAAGGAGTTTTTTTTAATTTCTGAAAATTTTGAGAGGTAGTGATTATAGAAAATAATAAACAAGGCTTTGTCAATATTACGGAGCAGTCTTGTCTGTCTATATTGCTTTATCTTTGAGTTCAGTTTTAAGACATTATCATGGAAAGTTTGTGGTTCAAATCCTAACAATTTAACTTTTAAATTTATTAAAAAAATTGCACAAATAATGAATAATTTTTCAAAAGTTCGACAAAATGAAAAATAATTCAATTTATGCTGAAATGGTGAAAGTACTATGAGAATTCTACTTCCTTGGAGTGGTGGGCTCAAATCCCATGTCAAACTTGAAGAACATGTCAAACTTTTTGTTGTATCTAGACCGTTAGAACATGAACCGCATGATTCAAAACATGAAGCATGCAAGGCACAAAACTTGTTTTTGTTTTGTGTAGAACATTAAAACATGAACCACATGATTCAAAATATGAACCATGCAGGGCACAAAACAACGCTTTGTTTTGCATGGAACATTGAGACATGAACCATGCGATTCAAAATACGAACCATGCAAAGCCCAAAACAACAACCACAACGGGTATGTCACATTGTGACCTTGCCCATTTACATTTAAAGGTATCTTCATGGGTTTAGGGTTTAGTGCAAAAGACGAATTATGAAAACTCAAATATTTCATGATAAAAAAATATTATCTTAAAAAAAATCCCCTAAAAGAAACCAAAATCCTTCAAGGTATTATAACTCTATATAACTAATCTCAAGTTTCAACCCGGGCCAAAATACCATCTTTCAAAAAATCCTCATATAAAAATAGACCTATTATTATTATTACCTAGGGGCCCAAATCCTTTAAACTACTATACTCTATAATGAATCTCTAAACACACAATATTGTTGCCTTGTAGGCAAGGCCAACGAACCCGCAAAGTTCATCTTGCATCTTGTTATGGCCAATGTTTCCAAAGAAAACAAAACATTGTGAGGTATCTGGATTGGTGATCATAGGTAAGAGGGTTTAGCCAAATTTGGCTATAGGCCAAAGAGGAAAGTAGAAAAAATTAGGATTCATCTTAGGCAACATTTTGAAACCTATTCTTGTCTTGTCTAAAACGGCGACTTCAGAGAAAGCGCATCGGAAATTTCTGGTTTTGAGGCGGACGATGATGACGACGACGACGAGCTTGCGGCTGCCTGGCTGCCGCTTTTTGCTTTTGTGAAAGAAAAGCACACGAGAGAGCTGTGAAAGGTGTTGATTAGAATTGAATGCATTTCATCCCAAGCTCCAATCAAGCGGAGACAACCCACCGACCAGTCTACAAAACGTAAACTCTCAAGCGAGTCGAGTCGTTGCTAAACTCATGGGAGAGACTGTTACGGTTTTGTAGAGCTTGTTTCATGCAGACCATAAATGACATCATGTCAGAAGCCAAAAGAAAAAGCTTTTCTCCATGACCACTTTAGCCTAGAAAGAATGTGTTTTTTTTCTTTGGGGGGGGCGGGCGGGGGGAAAGATTTGCTCTCATATTTAGCTTGTATTTGGCTTAATCTTCTTCTTCTGGATCATAATACCCACTTTGGCTATATCACAAAATTGACAAAAACAGAAAACAAAAAAACTGCCATTTTTTCCCTACACTCTTGAACCATGTACCCACAGAACTATGGCGATTTTAAAACTGTGTTTTGGTTTAATTATGGCTACTAAAAATCTAAGGTAGCTCTTGAATTGCTGACCAGTTGGCGGTGACGTCCGTGGTCGACGGATGCAGTCATGGACGCCTCGGCAGTTGTGGTATGTGTTTCCTGGACGCTCTAAACGGTCCAAGTCATTCACCGGCGTTCCAAAGCCTTTGCGTTGCAACTACTACAAATCCTTCCTACTCTGCAGCGCCCAAAATTAGCGCAACAACTACTCTTCAGCCCAAAGGTGGGCGCAAGTTGGCACGTTTGTCGCCTCCTCTCTCTCTCTCTATCTTTCTCCAGTGCCGTCGCAGACGTCATCAGCCTCTTAACACTTTCGCGTAATTGCGTTTGTCAGTTCTTTCCTATTTTGTGCTCATGTGTCCTGCTCGTTTCCAAGCAAGCAAGCAAGGTAGGTAGGTTTTGTGACAAGCCGCCAACCTTCCTTCGCCTATGGAGAAGAGTAGGTAGGCCGCCAGCTCAAGTGCAACTGCACTGAAACTGGTGGTTCTTTGGTTCTGAAATTTTTAACGAACCGGAATTGTTGGTTATTTCAATAATCAAATAACTGAACAACCCTAAACCTTCAATCAAACACCCGTTCGAGCTCGCTCACTTTGCTAGTGAAACAGAGGTTGACTGTTATGGGTTGTAACTTGCAATCCAATCATAGCACAACTCACAATGCAATTGTAGGAGCATCCAGATTCTCATGGAGGATAATTATGGTTGCTGGAAACGGATCCATTAATATCTGAGGTGGTGAATAACATTATATGACATAATTTTCCACTAGTGTTGATCATATGTTCATAACAGTGAGCAATGAAATATAATTCATGATTTATGAACCAATGTTAACTATTGAGATACACTAATTGACCATTGTTAATCAGAATTGAAGCTCTTCAATAGTAGCACAATTTCTAATTTGTTTGATGAGACATGGAGGAGACCATTGTAAGCTCCCTACAGTTGAGGGATGGTTGTTAATAGCCTCTGAAGGAGATACTATTAAGAAACAATTAACAGTTCCGGTTCTTTAACAGTATTATGAATGAGGGTTATCTGCAACCAACAATCGTTGGTTAACAGATCTGTAAAGTATTATGAATGAGAGTTATCTGTAAAGTCATGCGATTAAGGGCCGAGTATGTTCTTTGTGACACATCACCCACCAGTGCACCATCCAAAAATTCAAGCCTTGGATTTTTTTGGATAGGATGAAACCCAACCCCCACGGACTGTCCTCTGGGGTGGGTTTCTGTTTTTTTTCTTTTTGTTCCCCCACACCCCTGACCTGCCACAGTTAGTTCTAAGAATAACCCAGATACCTATCCCTTCCCAGCTACCTATCCACCCCCAGCTACCTACCCAAACTCTAAACCCAAACCCAAATCCCCTCCCTGGTTTCAAAGCTTTTCTGCTACTGTAGAAGCTTCATCACATTCTTCGAAGCTCTATCGCACTCCAAAAGTTTTGTCGCACTCCATCACCTCCGCCACATTCCTCCAAAGTTTTGCTATCGCCATTGCCATCACCAGAGGAGAGAAAGTGAAGAAGAAATAACCAGAGACCGCAGTTAGGAACCATACATGCCCCCCAAGCTCACCATCACATGCTTAGGTAAGTTGTGCCTAGCTCATAGTCAATCCTCTTGCTCCTATGTTCTTCTTTCCTTTCCTTGCTCCTCTTCTTAGTCATTTTTTTTGTTCCTGGTGCTCTTGATGTTTGCTCTTGGTCACTCCTCTTCCCTGCTCACTCATGGTGTTTTTTCTTGGTCATTTTTCTTTTTTTCTTACTCCAAGTCACTCTTCTTCCTTGTTCGCTCTTAGTCGCTCTTCTTCCATGCTCGCTCTTGGTGGTTCTTGTCATGGATGCCAATGCTATGAAATTCATTCATTTGAATGTTCATTCACGACTTGTATTTAACTTTTGGTTTAATTTCAATTCACTCTCAGTTAACTTTCAATTAAATTTAACTCACTTCTAATCTTAATTCATTTCTAGTTAATTCTTAATCATTTTTAATTAAGTTTTAATTAAGTCTTAGTTCATTTTTCATTCACTTTTAATTAATTCTTAGCTCATTTCTAGTTCACTTTTAGTTTGATTCTTAGTTAACCCATAGTTCACACATGGGTACACATGAACCACGTGTAGGTTAAAAGTTTTTTTTAAAACTTCCTTGAGCTAGGTGCTTTATAGGTATAAATAAAGGTAGAATTCTCCATTACCTTTAGTATGTTCAACATCAGTTTTGGGTACATTTTCTTGTCACATCCTTATCTTGTTTCTCTTTGCAATTAAATTTTGTTGGATAATTGTTTGGACGTGTTGTGTTCTTGTTTTTTTTTTTTTAATTTCATGATTTCAATTTGGAACTAAACTTTTTTTTTTTTTTTTTTTTTTTTTTAATTTCATGATTTCAATTTGGAACTAAACTTGCCTTTGTTTTTGTTTTAGGTAAAAAATCATGTGGTCTTGGTTGTTTCATCCCCGTAACAATTTGAACAAACTCTAATCAAGCCTATTTTTGTTGTTTTTTCTTTTTGTTTTGAGATCATGTTTACATTAATGGAAAAAAATCCTCGTTGTCCTTAACAATTTTGAATAGGAAAGTCAAGCACTTTGTGAATCTATTGTTCATTTATAAACCAATCAAGTTTCGACCTTTATGCAACACAACCATAACCAAAGGAACCATGAATCAACCTACCTGACAAGTTTGATGAATCATGTTCAAAGTTTCGAGGTTTTGTCAACCAAATGTATTTGGTCATCCGATTTTATTTTCATTCGTATCCAACTAACCCAACCCAAGTTGGACTCATTGGCACTTTGTTGTTAGGAATGGCCCTTACTTGGTTCACATCTTTATTAACACATTTCACCCTTACTCAATGATTTTGAAACATTTCTTGAAAAATTCAATGTTGTTTTTTTTAATTCATACAAAGAATGCATGTCTATTATCAAGATGTGATTTCTTTGTCAAGGATCACATTTGGTTACAATATATGCATTAAAGTTTATACAATTGGTTTGCGATATTTCATGGGGTGAAACAACATTCATAAATCAATTCCAATTTGGGTTAGGAAATGATGTGAATTCACCTTGCTAGACCCTTCAACATTAAGTTAGGTCATTGCACAAGTTGTTTGGTATGACAATAGACTTTCTGAACATCAATAAGAAAGGTGTCATGAACCAACATTGATAATACAAATAAGTTTTACACCACATGCAACACAAAGGAGTTTTTCACCTACAATGCCAACCTAGCCTTTGACAACCTCACCAAAGGATGACCCCATGCAAATTGATAAGATAAGATTCAAGCCCCTCACAAAGTAAAAGAAGGAACATTGATGTACAAACAACCTTTGTTTGTATTGTAGAAAGTTGGATCATGTTACTCACGAATGTCTAAAGAAACATCATGCACATGCAACATGTGCCATTTCTATTACCAACTCACAATTAGAGGAATTGAAAAATGAGCATGTCAAGTCTCAATAAGGATTGCGAAGTTGGACCTTGACGCATCATGTAACAGGAATGGTCACAACCTATCTTTAAACCCAACACCGTGTTTCTTGGTACCGATCATTGTCAAATATAGTAAGCTTGTGACAATGGAGGTTGAAACATTTTTTGATTATAGTGCATTGACATGTTTAGTTGAAAAGACTAACTTTAATGGAAAATAACACATTAGTGCTAGTTGAGGTCATTAATGGTCAAAGCCCTTCATCAAGACTAATCACACATGAAACCAAGCCAATAGATGTTACCATTGGTTCCCGCACTAGCAAGGTTGTCTTTAATGTCATTCCATTTTCAAAAAATTTGTCATCATTAAATGGTTTTGGTTTGTTTTACATAATTCACAAATGGATTAACATGCTTTGAAACACCATAACACAAGGCCCTAGGATGTGAAACCCTTGTTAGAAGCATGCAAAATTTGAAAGAGAAAAAAAACCTTAGTGGTATAAAAAGGCCTAAGTGCCCCAAGCCTTTGGAGCAAAAACCTTCATGAATGTTTCCAAGAGAGGAGATGCATTCTTGATTTATGCTCTCCCCTCACCAAATGTTGAATCACATCCACGTGAGATTCCTTCCTAATACCAAAAACTCAAAAATGTGTTTGAAAATAAAAATGTTGACACCTTGCACATGCATTAACCATGCAACTGCACCATTAATCTTGAAGAAAGAGTGTAACCTCCATTCGGACCCATCTACAACTTGTAACTATTTGTGAATACATCAATGAAAATTTCAAAAATGGGTTCATTTGACATTCCAAATCTCTAATCGGTGCCCCTATCCGTTTTGTCAAAAAAAAAAATGGTTATTTACAAATTGTGTCAATTATTGTGGATTGAATCAACTCACCATTAAGAATCAATACCCTTTGCCCTTGATCTAAGGGTTGTTGGACCATCTAAATCATGCCAAGGTGTATACCAAGATTGATCTACGTGGATCATGCAACTTGGTGTGCATTCGAAAAGGCAACAAATGGAAAACGACATTTAGAACCCATTACAACCATTTTGAATATGTTGTGATGCCATTGGCCTTATCAACGCACTTGTTATCTTTCAACATCTAATGAACGATGTCTTTTGTGAATATTTGAATGATTTTATGGTTTGTTACATTGATGACATCCTCATTTTCTCAAAAAAACATGGAGGACTACAAGCATCATGTACATCTAATTTTGGAAAAGCTTCAAAAAGTTGAACTTTATGCCAAATTGAAAAAATGTGATTTCAATCAATTTGAAATGGAAATTTTTAAAGTTATGTCATCTTTGGAGATGGAATTCACATGGATTTGCCTAAGGTTCAGACCATAGTGGACTAGGTTACTCCAATTTCTATTGGAAATGTCCAATGTTTTCTTGGATTTACTAACTTTTATTAATGTTTTGTTGCCCATTATTCTTAAATAGTGGCCCTTCTTATTCAATTGACTAAGAAGGATCGACCTTTTTCTTGAGGAGTTGAAGCTAATAATGCCTTTCAATTTTTGAAACCTTCTTTCATGACTACCCCATTTTTGATTCATGTAGACCTTTCTAAACATTTTGTCTTAAAAACAAACACTTTCAACTTTGCAATAGGTGTTGTGCTTCACAACTTAATGAATACAAATTTTTTCATCTCGTTGATTTCCATTCTTGTAATTTTTTTCTTACGCAAATTAATTACAAGATTCATGATAAAAAAAACTTATAGCCATTGTGAATGCCTTTGAAGAATAGCATCATTTGTTTGAAAAAATTCAACTTGAAATCATTATGAATTCATACCATAAGAATTTGCAATATTTTATGACAACTCATGTTTTGAATCAATGCCAATTCGGTGGGCGTTGTCCTTATCTTAATTATGGTTTGTTATCATATATCATTTTGGGCATTAACAAAAGAAACCTAATGCATTATCCCATCACTTGTACCTCACACCTAAAAAGGGATATGCAACCTACAAGCAACAACGTCATGTCATTTTCAAGCCTGAACATTTTTTATTTTAGGTGTTGTCGATGATTCTTTATGATATAACCTTTTATTGTCAAATTTTTGAAGATTTGAAAGACCCACTTATTATTGGCTTTAAGGCCTATTAAGGAATCATCATCAAGTCTAAGATTTTTCCAATGATCATGCCAAGTTTAAGTTTTAAGATGGTCTACTTTATTGTGATAGTTTTTTTGTATGTTCCTAATGGTGAAGTGCGGTTTCAAATTATCCAAATTAAGCATGATGTTTTGGTCGTAAGCCATTTTGGATTCAAAAAGACCATGGAGTTAGCGTCTCGAGATTATTGGTGGCCATAGCTTTGGAAGTATGTGAAGGAGGTTGTCGGATCTTGCGATGTTTGTGTTCGAACAAAAAATCCTTGTCATCACCTTCATGGTTTCCTTCAACCATTATTGATCCTTACATCCTTATGGTCTTCAATTTCCATGGACTTCATCATAAACCTTTCATCGTCTAGTTCTTATGACTACATCTTGGTGGTGGTGGATTGTTTGACAAAGATGGCTCATTTTATTCGATGTACCAAAACAATATCTAACAAAAAAACAATTAATTTATTCCGTTATCATTTTTTTGGTATCATGGTCTTTTCAAAGATATTATTTCTAATCATGGGCCTTAGTTTGCATCCAAGTTTTAGAATCAACTTTTTAAGTTTTTACATGTGAAGGTGAAGTTGTCATTAACTTTCCACCCCCAAACAAATGTGCAAACAAAACGAGTCTTGGAGCAATATTTACAATGCACAACCAATTATCATCAAAATAATTGGTCAGAACTTTTAACCATGGCAAAGTTTGCCTACAATAACATAGTGCATTCATTAACCCAACAAACAACTTTCTTTGCAAATCATGGTTTACACCCTAGGTTTGACATTCAAGGTGTGCACAATGTTGTGAATCCAATAGTTGGGGATTGAGCTTTGTGGTTAACAAATGTTCAAGCTCAACTTGTATTCAATTTTGAAGAAACATTAAAGTGTTACAAGGAGAGTGCTAATGAACATTAGAAGCAACAACCCAACTTTAAGGTCAAGGATTAGGTTCGGTTTCGACAACAATGTATCAAAACAACAAGGCCATTAAACAAGTTGGATCTTCAAAGGTTAGGTCCATTCCTCATTATGAAACAAATCAATGTCGTGACTTTCCAATTCAAGCTTTATAAGAATTCATCCTATGTTTCATGTTTCCTTTTTGGAACCTTACCACATGTTTACCATTCTAAAATGAATTCATGATCCCCGTTCACTTATTGAAGTTGATAAAGAACAATAATATGAAATGGAAGACATTTTGGATTCAAGGATTTTTAATCATCAATTCCAATATTTTGTTCATTAGCATGGGTATGATGTGAGTGAACACACTTGGGAAATAATCAAAAACCTATTTAACACCATGGAGAAAGTTCATGAATTTCACCAACAATATCCAAACAAGCCCAAGTTTGCTCCTTGTGGAACGTATCACTAGAAGGGGAGGTGATGTCACGGATGCTAATGCCATGGAATTCATTCATTTAAATGTTCATCCATGACTTGTAATGAAATTGTACCTAACTTTTTAGTTAGTTTCCAATGAAATTTTAATTCACTTTTAGTTCATTTCTAGTTTACTTTTAATTCATTTTTAGTTAAATTGTAGTTCATTTCTAGTTCATTTTTAATTAATTATCAATTCACTCTTAGTTTAATTTTAATTCATTTTTAGTTAACTCATAATTCACACATTGGTACACATGGGCCATGTGTAGGTTGGAAGTTTTTAAAAAAAACTTCTTTGAACTAGGTGCCTAACACTACTAGAAAATCATGTTGTTTGCAACCAGTCATTATGCAATTGGCATGCAAGTGGTTGTCGTTTGCAACTATTTCAGTCATGTTTGCAATTATAAATTTGGTATTGTATAATTTTTCAGCCATACGGTTGTGTGTATAACTAACATGCAACTAAATGTGTACAACATGGACACGTGTCATAAAAATGATAGCCTAAACTTATACATACTTAAATTATTATACTTAATATATCTACATAGGTTATGTATAATAATATTATGTGCATCTAGTACTAGGGTTAACCCCATGCTAACTTAGGCTAACCTAAATTAACCATGGCTACATTAAATTAGGCTAAATTAACCATAATTAAACTAAGTTAGGTTAAAATAATTATGGCTAAAATAATTATGGTCAAATTAAATTAGGCTAAACCAACCATAGTTAAACTAAATTAGGCTAAAATAATTATGGGTTAAAATTAACCATGGTTAAACTTATTACGCTAAAATATTTATGGCCAAATTAAATTAAGCTAAATTAACCATAGTTAAACTAAGTTAAGCTAAAATAATTATGGTTAAATTTATTAGGCGAAAATATTTATGGATAAAATTAATTATGTCTAAATTTATTAGGCTAAACTAATTATGGCCAAATTAAATTATGTTAAATTAAATATGGCTAAATTCAGTTAGGCCAAAATATTTATGGCTAAATTGAATTAGGATAAATTATTTATGGCTAAAATAAATTTAAATATATTAATTATGGATAAATTAAATTAGGTTAAATTATTTATGGTTAAAATAGATTAAAATATATTAATTATGGCTAGAAAAATTAGGCTAAAATAAATATGGCTAGATTAAGTTAGGCCAAACTAATTATGGCTAAATTAAGTTAGGCCAAACTAATTATGGCTAAATTAAGTTAGGCTAAAATATTTATGGCTAAATTAAATTAAGATAAAACTAACAATGGTTAAATTAATTTTGGGTAAACTAAATTATACTAAATTAAATTAAGTTAAATTAAACCATGGTTTAAATATATATTGCAAGTTTTAAATTTTATTTGTCAAATATATTTAAATATTTGTTTTGGCAAGAAAAAACTTTTGATTTGATTTGATTTGATTTGGAATCTTTTTTAGAAAACATAAATTTGATTAAACAAAAACATTATTGATAATCAATTAATATGATAATATTAAAATTTATTATAAATATTCATAATACATAGTTTAAATTATATAATAATGTTAAAATCATATTTTCATTGAGTAATCATAATTATTAAAAATATTATGCAATCATCTTTGAAGTGCAAAAGAAAAGGAATAATGAAAAATTAACAAGAAGAAAAATAAGAAAACTAAGTTTTCCAAGTTGCAAAACTTTTTATTTTCTTTTATTTGGACCCCTCCTACTTTAAAACCTCATAACTTTCTTATTTCTTATTCATTCTAAACGATTTAAAATGTTGTAGGAATGTCATCTAAAGTTCTACAACTTGTGTTTGAACTTTAATAGCAAAAAAATAACATGAAAAGAACTTTGTGGGTGTTTAAGAATCAGCCTTTGTAGTGTTCATTGGTTTTTTTTTTGAGTTTTTGACCCCTTTTACTTTGGGAAGCCATAACTTTATCATTTTATTTTATTTTTTACGATTCTTAGTGTGTTAGATGTGCCAAGAGGAGGCCTTCAAGTTTTGTTTGGACACAAGAAGCAACAAAGCCCTCCCCTCGTTGCTATACTTTAATACATTAGTTGCATGTAATGTGCAATTAAGTTGGTTCATGAAGTTGGTAATGGAATTTTTTATCCCATATCCTTTGGCTTCCAATTCTATTCAACTCAGTATATAATTAGGAAAAATGACATTGTAGTAACCAGACACCAAATGCCATTGGGGATGAGTTAATAAATAAAGCTTGACCTTCATAAAATAGTTAATATTAAAAATAAAATTGGATTATTCTAATCTTACCTATATAACCTAAACCTACCTATGTTCAACCTACTTACATACTTAAATAAACCCACTTACTTAATAAGATTAAATAATTACCTACCTATTTAGGCTGCATGTGTCAACATTTTATTGGCCACAAATTGGATGACTTAAATTTCATTAACTAATATTTTAAAAATTTAAAAAGTTGGGCCTTAATTGCCACATGTCATCATATAATTGGTGTTTAAAAAAAGGACACGTGTCAAATGGTTAATGAATGCTCCATGGTGTGCCATGTGTCATCATTTTAGTGGCAGAAATTTTAATGATTGAGATTAATCCAATGAATTTTTAATTTTGAAAACACAAAAATAATTAAATAGTGACATGTGTCTACAAGTTAGTTGTCCAATTTTTAAACACATGTCATATTTTTATTAGTTACATTATAGTTGCAAGGAGAGTTGCACATAAGGTGCAACTACATTTGGATTAATATGTATGGATGAGCATGTATGTTAACATCGTATATACATGTTGCATATGTAGTGTCACATGCAACTGAATGTCATGTGCAACTTGTCTTATGCAACTACACAAATTTGGTTGCAAATGACGGTTGCAAAATCCAAAATTTCTAGTAGTGTAATAAGTATAAATAGAGGCAAAATTCCCCAACACCTTTAGTTTGTTCAACACTAGTTTTTTGTATGTTTTCTTGTCATAACCTTGTTTTTTTTCCTCTTTGTAATAAAATATTGGTGGATTCTTATTTGCACATGTTGTGTTTTTATTCTTGTTTTGTTGTTTCATGATATGGATTTGGAACTAAACTTGCCCTTGTTCTCATTTTGGTTAAAAAATCATGTAGTCTTCGTTGTTTTCATCCCCATGACACTCTTGATGCTCGATCTTATCATTCTTTGTCTTTCTTCGCTTTTGGTTGTTCCTCTTCCATACTTGTTTTTTGTGCTCCACTTACATATTCATTTTTAATGT
>Ga0209208_10009460_pt1 | contig 12802 bp, 12 predicted proteins | sample S1TSphfallax_3_FD_187694 | JGI IMG/M metagenome (GOLD analysis project Ga0209208, IMG submission 187694) | Host-associated microbial communities from peat moss isolated from Minnesota, USA - S1T2_Fd - Sphagnum fallax MG (SPAdes) (version 2) | ecosystem: Host-associated > Plants > Peat moss >...
TTGTTCGGTGCGGCAAGCTAAACCGAAGGGCCCACCCGCCACGAAGCCGCCTACTTCCGGAACAGATCCTTCGGGCAGACCACATGCACCCCCACCCGCGGCAGGTCGACGAGTTGTGTGATGTCGACATCGCACGCCACCGAGATCAGCGAATAGGCATCCTCCTGGCTCAGGTGCGGCGCGTCCGGGTTCTGTTCCGACAGGAACGTGATCATATTGCGAACCGCCATCTCGGTTGCGCGCTTCAGATCCTCGTGGAATCCCATGGCAATGTACGCTGTGGGCGTCTCGGCGCGCGGCCAAAGCAGCCGGTTGGGATCGTTCAGGCTACCTTTATGCAGGATGAACTGAAAGGTCCCGGTGAGCTGCGTCTCCAGCGCGGTAATGTCGACCTCGCCGTTGCCCTGGTTGGCGTGGCCATCGCCCACCTCGAAGTTGGCTCCGGGAGTGTTGACCGGAATGTACAGCGTCGAGCCCGCCACCAACTCGCGGTTGTCCATGTTGCCCGCGTTCATCCAGGGTGGCGCGGAGTCGGTCTTCCCCGCGGGTGTTGCAATCCCCATCGACCCGAAGAACGGATACAGCGGAATCTCCACCCCGGGCGCGAACAGTCCCAGCATCTTCTGCCGGTCGAGCGGCACGATCTTGGTCCGCGAATAGGGGAAGTCGTCCGGCAGGAATCCCCGTCCCGCGCCGAAGGAGTTGCACGACCACGGCACGTCCAGGTTGATCTTCTGAATGCGCACTTCGAGCACATCGCCGGCCTCGGCGCCTTCGATCGCCACCGGCCCGGTCAGGATGTGGCCTCCAGGGCCTTTTTCCGACTGCGGGAACTTGTCGTAGATGTCGCGCACGTACTGCGGAATGTCGGCCGGCGCGATGCCCAGCGATTCCAGCCGCTTCGGTGGCCCGCAGGTGGACAGCGTCTGAATGACGACGGTCTCGCCTGACTTGACCGTGAGCGCCGGCTTCGCGGCGCCGTTGTAGTTGCCCCAGACGACGGTCTCTGGGGTGGCGAGCAGCGTCTTCTGCGCGGAGGCAGACGCAACGAGGATCGGGGCAAGGAGAATGGGCAGCAGGGAGGAGCGCATGGTTTTGTATAGCACGGCGTTGAGGCCTAGCTTCCGCTCAAACCCGCCGCGCGGCTTCGCACGGCAGGAACAGGGTGAAGACTGTGCCGCTCGGCGCGTCCTTGCGGCTGCGCACGCGCAGGCTGCCGTGGTGCCGCGCGGCAATCTCCTGCGAGACCCACAAACCCAGTCCCGTGCCGTTGAAACCCTTGGTGGTGAAGAACGGTTCGAAGATGCGCGGCAGCAGGGCCGGCTCGATCCCCGCGCCCGTATCGGCCACGGTCAGCACTACGCCCGGGCGTTCGGTCTTCCAGTCGCACGCCGGTCGGCTGCGTACCAGCAGGCGACCGCCGCGCGGATGCATCGCGTCGATCGCGTTGCCGATCAGGTTCGAGAGAACCTGGCGAACCTCGCCGTCAAAGCAGGTCACCGGCTCGGGGCAGCGATCCCGGCGCTCCACCCGGACGTTCGAGTTCAGGATGCGTCCCTGGTAGATCGAGAGCACTCCGTCCAGCAACTCCGCGGGAAACACCGGCTGCGGACTGCTCGCCTGCTTGTGGAAGCGCAGGGTCTGGTTGGCGATCGCAGAGACCCGCCGCAGCTCGCGTTCGGCGGATTCGATGTAGCTCTTCACCTCGTCCATCCCCGCGCTGTGCTGCGCGAGGTAAATGAGATTGGTCACGGCTTCCAGCGGATTGTTGATCTCGTGCGCGATCGACGCCGCGAGCCGCCCCACCGCCGCCAGTTTTTCTGTCTTGATCAGCGCTTCTGCGGTCTGCTTCTGCTCGGTCAGGTCGTGGCTGACGGTGGCGAAGCCGATCGGCTGGTTCTGCGCATCGCGCAGCAGGAAGACCCGGTAGTTCACCCAGATGGCGTTGCCGGTCGCGAAGTGGCGGAAACGCACCTCCATGTGGGCGGCGCCGTCCCGTTTGACGCGCAGGAGAAGCTCTTCGCGAATCATCCGCCGATCCTCGGGAAAGAACAGGGCGCCGATGTCCGCGCCCTGGAGCGCGTCGAGACTCTCGAGCCCCACCAGCCGCAGTGCCGCCGGGTTGGCGTAGAAGGGGATTCCGCGCATGTCACTGATGCCAATGAAGTCGGTGCTCGACTCCACCAGGGTAAAGAAGCGGAGCCGGTCTTCCAGCAGGCGCGTCCGCTCCGTTTCGCGGTTCCGTTCCTCCGTCACATCGTGACAAAAGATCGCAATGCCGTCGCTGTAGGAACGAACCTGAACCTTGAGCCAGACGTTGTAGGGATCTCCGTAAAACGCCTCGAACTCGCTCGATATTCCCTCGTCCATCGCCCGGCGGTAGTGATCGACGAAGGGCGAACCGTCATAGATCATGCCCGGAAACAGCTCCCAGCAGTTCTTACCGAGGACGTCCGAGACCGGAGCGATCAGGCGCAGCGCCGCCGGATTGGTGAGCGTAAACCGCCAGGAGCGGTCGAGCGTGAAGACTGCCTCGGTAGTGGCGTCCATCACCTGCCGCAGCTGATCGGCCACGCGGTTCCGCTCGCGCGTCGTCAGCAACTCAAGAGTCACGTCATGCACGACGACGAAGACTCCGGAGATCGCTCCGTCCGGCTCATAGATAGGGCTGTAGCTGTAGGTCCACCAGACATCCTGGAAGCTGCCATCGCGAATGACGGGGATCAGCAGGTTCTCCTGCAGGGTGGACGCGCCGCCGGGCATCACCTCGGCAAGCTGCGGCCCGATGACGTGCCACGCCTCCGGCCAGACCTGGCGCGCCGGCAGACCGAGCGCCCGCGGATGCTTATCCGCCATGGGATCCAGGTAGTCGTCGTTATACAGGACCACCAGTTCCGGACCGAGAAAGACCAGGGCCGGGAAACAGCAGGCCAGCATCAGATTGGTCGCGTTGATCTGCGCCGCGGTCCAGCCTTCCAACGGCCCGAGCGGGGTTGCGCTCCAGTGAAGCTGGCGCACCCGGTCCGCCATGATGCCCGCGGCGTAGATGGGCGGAAAACACTCGCTCGCTCCCGGCTGCAAAGACGGGGGCTCGACCTGTTGCGTTTTGTTCAACACGTTCAGGGAGCCCTACCCTCACAATTTTGGCTTTCGATCCGGATAGATGCACAGAGGCTCTGCGGCGTTTTCCCGCCGAGGACAAGTTTTCTTTCTCCTTCTTCGAACTGCAGGCGCGGCCGGCAACGCAGGCTTGCAGACTAAACTCGAAGCAACCATGCCGCTCTCCTCGCCCGACACCGAGCCCTCGGCCGAAGCCGCCAAGCCCGCCGTCGCGTCGGGGTTCGCACCGCTCGCCATCCCGCTCTTTCGCGACCGCTGGATCGCCTCGACCATCTCGTCGGTCGGTACCTGGATGCAGGACACCGCCGGGACCTGGCTGATGACCGTGCTCACCGCGTCGCCGCTGCTGATCGCGCTGATGCAGACCGCGGCCTCGCTGCCCGTGCTGCTCTTCGGGCTGGTCGCCGGAGCCACCGCCGATATCTTCGATCGGCGTAAACTGCTGATCTTCTGGCAGGCGTGGATGCTGGGCGCGGTCGCCCTGCTGACCGTCTTCACCTTTCTCGGGCGCATCTCGCCCTGGGGGCTGCTGGCATTTACGTTTCTCCTGAACGCTGGCTCCGCGATGAACAATCCTGCCTGGCAGGCCATCGTGCCGGAACTCGTTCCCCGCGATCTGATCCCCGACACGGTCTCGCTCAACGCCGCCTCCAACAATCTCGCGCGGGCGGTCGGGCCGGCGCTGGGCGGGCTGATGGTGGCGGCGTTTGCCAACGTGCACCAGGGCGCGGGGTCGGTCTTCGCGCTTAATTCCATTTCCTTTGCCGGCGTGATCTGGGTGCTGGTGAACTGGAAGCGCACGCCGCTGTTCAAGTCCGCGCTGCCCTCGGAGCGCATCGCCGGCTCCATCCGCGGCGGCCTGCGCTATGTCCGCTATTCACCGATGCTGCAGGCATCGCTCCTCCGCGCCTTCACCTACTGCTTCTTCGTCTCGGCCATCTGGTCGCTGCTGGCGGTGGTTGCCAAGCGCGATCTGAAGCAGGGCGCGCTGGGCTACGGCATCCTCAACGGATCGCTGGGCGTCGGCGCGGTCATCGCGGCGACCCAGCTGCCGAAGATTCGCCGGCGTTTCTCGGCCGACACCATCCTGCTCGCGGCGACGCTCTACCAAGCGTTTACCCTGGCGATTCTCGCGCTCGTCCCGCTGCCCTGGGTCATCATTCCTGTGCTGGTGGTCTCCGGCTCGGCCTGGACCAGCACCATGTCGTCGATCAACACGTCCGTGCAGCTCGCGGTTCCGCCGTGGATCACCGCCCGCGCGCTGGGAACCTACCTGATGACCTTCCAGGGCGGTATGGCGCTGGGAGCGGTGCTGTGGGGTTCGGTCGCCGAGCACTTCCACACGCCCATCGCTCTGGGCGCGGCGGCCATTGGCCTGCTGGTCACGCTGCCGTTGGTGCATCGTTTCCGCATCCTGCAGGGGCCGCAGCTGGACTTCAGCCCGTACCAATTCAAGCGTCCCGCGCCTGAACTGGTTGGTATCGGGGAAACCGGTGAGGCAGATCCGACGGAAGGCCCGGTGCGCATCTCGATCGAATACCGCATCCCGATCGAGTGCTACGCTGAGTTCACCCACGCCATCCACGAACTCAAAGGCGTCCGTCTGCGCGACGGCGCCGTGCGCTGGGGAATCTACCGCGACGCCAACGACCCCACGCACCTGAACGAGACCTTCATCATGGAGAGCTGGATCGACTACCTGCGCTCGCGCGAGCGCATGACGTCAGCCGACGCGGCCATCCGCGACCGCGTCTATGCGCTGCATCGCGGGGATACGCCGCCGCGTATCACGCACCAGATTTACGCGCGGGAACTGAATTGAAAGTCTCCACCAACGACTCCCAGCGCAAACTTAAGAATTCTCAAGCAATCCGTCAGGAACTTGTCCGCTTCGGGCGAAGGGAAGAGTGTTCGCTTCTGATCCAGGATGCCGCAGCCTCACTGCTGGATGACGGCTACGGAACTGGAGGTCATGGTGATATTCGGGTTTGCCTTCGGCACGAACGGCATCGCGATCGGGAAGACGTAGCTGACCGTGACTCTAACGCTGCAGCCGACACTCTCGCATCCGGTGTTGGTGAAGTTGCTGCTGCCCGCAGAGGCGTACCCCGTGCTGACGTTGATGACGCCCCCACCGAGGTTCGGCAGCTTAATGCCGGAGACAAAGGTATTCACCTGCGTGTAAGTCGCTTCACAGGTGGGGTTGGCTGTGGTGGGGCACGAGGCCCCATGCACCGAGGCGTAGTGGGCTCCCTCGCGGGCCAGCTCGGCGATCACATTGCGAGTGTAAAAGACCAGACAAAGCTCCATGAAACAGAAGATCAGCATGAAGAGAAGAGTGAGCGAGAGGGAGAACTCCACCAGGGAGCTGCCGCACTCCTGTTGGACCAGACCAGCTGCGGGGAGCAGCCTGAGCCGCTGAAAGCCAGGAAGCGCTCGCCTTGCTTGGCGAAGCGGCGCTGCCGGAACAGCGTTGCAGGCTGAGGTCTTCGCGCAGGCAACGGAGTGAGCAAAGCTCCGCATCCTCACTGCTCCACTTCCTGCACGGAGAGCCCCCGAATGGTGTACGAGGCTCCCAGCGTCGCGTAGTGAATCGGCAGAGTCACGGTGTCCGACGTCTTAACCTGAAGGAATTCCAATGCCGCATTTCCACTCCCGGTGCAGGCCGACGTGGCCAGCGACTGACTGGTGTAGTGGGTGCCGGCCACGGTGGTCGCACACACCCAGTAGGTTGTGGGAGTCACGGTCAGACTGGCACCGAAGTCCGGCGCATCAGCCTGCGCCGCCGCGGTGATGGCGGACGTCGAGGACGCGAGCGTTGCGCTGGCCATCCCGCAGGCCGCACCCGCGTTGGCGGCATCCTGGATCTCGGCGGCGTCGTAGGCAATCTGCGCGACCTCGGCGGTGCCAATCAGAAGAGGTGCCGCGAAGAACCCGACGATCAGCGCCATCTCGATCAGCGCGCTCCCTTCCTCGGCGCCCGCACCAGCCGGCAGTTGTCCAGCGCGGACGAGCGGCTTCAATCCGCTTGATGCGATCGACGGCAGCGGCTGGCAGGGGCTCACTGGAGCAGTCTCGGGTGGCCGAAGGTCAAGCTGCCCTCGTCCACGTTGCTATCCACACCGGCATTCAGTTGCGCCCCGCCGTAGAGAGACATGGTTTGCGCAACCACGTCCAGGGTCACTCGCGTGCTGGAGCCATTGCTGATGTTCAGGTTTGCGGAGGGCGCGTACAACGCACCGCTCAAAAAGGAGTTCGCCCCGCCCTGGATGGTCACAGGATTCGTGTTCCCGGCCTGTTGATAGAAGAGAATTCCATCGTAGCCTGTGCTCGACGCCGTCGTTTTGCCATCCGCTTCCAGGTTGCCTCCCGCGGTCAGGCTGATGTTGGCCCCATTGTCGATGGTGAGCTGTCCGGTTGAGGTCAGGTAGAAGAAAACACCATTGCCGCCGGCGTTTGTGACGTTGTTCGCCCCGTATGCGAAGGTCAGATAGCCGGTGATGACGTAAATTCCCGGTTTGAGAGTGTCGGTCACTCCGTTGTACCCGACAAACAGGTTGGTGTAGCAGATGACGCTGGTCGCGCTCGCGGGACCGAAGGTCTCCGCGGATCCCGTTGCTCCCGCGGCACCGCAGCTGGCTGGGTTATACGCGGGAGGGGTCGGCATGGTGGGCGCACACGACGCAGCCCCCGTCACGTTGTGCTGGATGTTGCCGCCGTTGTTGATCCAGTTTGAACCGGAATCCTGCCAACTTGTGGACACCACGCCCATGGACAAAGCGTTGATCGAGCTGCCATCGTTCATCACGGCGGCGTTCGACGAGGTGGAGTCGACCACAATGCCGCAGCCAGGGGCCTGAATGCTTGCCCCCCGTACAAATACAGGTCTTCGCCGCTGCCGCCCTCCAGACAGACGCAGGTGGAGCTGGTGCTTCCGCCACCCGCAATCGCCGACGCGGAGACGGGAACCCGCGCCAGGTTCCGGTTGAATGCGCCGAGAAAATAGGTGGGTACCGATTGCGTGACGGTGGCCTGCACGTATTGCGAACTCACTCCGTTGAGCGTAGTGAGCGTCGCAAGCACGGGTGCGCTGCTGACTCCATTCAAAGCGGCGAGCTGATTCGCAACGGCCTGTTCGTTGCCGGTCCGGCCCGCAGCGAGCTCAGTCGCGGCACCCAGCGCAGCCGCGTTGGCAGCGCTCTGAGCGATTCTCTTTTGCCGGAAGAGCACTCCCGTTTCGACGGCGAGTGCAAGAAAACCAAGGGAGATGATTGCCAGGAAGACGGCGGTCAAGACCAGCGACTGCCCCTCGTCTTCGTTCCAGAAGCCCATGTCCTTAAGCCCGTCTCGCGTGCGACGTATCGCAGAACCACAACCCACCATGGAGGACCTGGCGCCTCGGGGCGATCCACGATAGGTGCTATGGACTGCATCTTTCGCGGGATCGACAATCGTCAAACTGTTGCAAGGGCGACTCGTCCCTGCAACAGTTTTGCTCCATTCCAGGAGTAGGCTACTGCTAGAGCAAGTTACCTGTGGGTGTCGGGGAGGCTCTGCTACCGAAGCCGTTTGCTCTCGAACAGAACGGCCCTGCACCATTCGGTCCACCCCACAGCAACAGGTAATTTGCCTTGGCTGTCGGTTCGCCTGGAGGCGGGCCGCGCCTGGGGGGGAAGCGATGTCCTGTGAGCATGTGCAGCAAATCGTCAAAGGGGTAAAACGCTCCGGCAATGGGTGTGTGGAGTGCCTGAAACTAGGGATGGATTGGGTACACCTCCGCGAGTGCCTGGTGTGCGGGCATGTGGGCTGCTGCGACTCGAGCATCGGCAAGCATGCGACGAAGCACTTTGAGCACACCGGGCATCCCGTGATGCAAAGCATCGAGCCGGGCGAGCACTGGCGGTGGTGCTACGTGGATCAGGAGACGGTTTGACCAAGCCGCTCCACCCGGATGAGATTGGAGAGCTGCCGGGGTTTGCTATGCTGGCTCTGTAGCTTAGGAGCGATACCCAGATGGCAGATGAAGTGTTGGCAGAGACGGCCGCGCCGGCGGTGAAGATCACCGTTCGGCCGAATGGACCATTTCGCGTGGAGGGTCCGGTCACTCTGGTGGATGTGGACGGAAACGAGTGGGATCTGACGGGCAAGACGGGGATCTCCCTGTGCCGTTGCGGCCTGAGTTCGAAACGTCCCTTCTGCGATGGAACGCATGGACGCGAGGGCTGGAAGTGCGATGCGTCGCCGATTCCCAAGGAGCCGGTCGCGCTCGGGTAGGCAAGAACAAGTTGGAAATCAGACAGGAGAGTGAATGACGGCTGCGCTGCGTTGCTTCGTGCTGGCGTTGGTGGGTGGATGCGCGATGGGCGCGCTGGGCCAGACTTCGGAGCAAGCCACGGAGTACGTGCGGTCGGAGGCGATGATACCGGTCCGCGACGGAGTGAAGCTGCACGCCGTCATCCTGCGGCCCAAGGGCTCGGAGACCGGCGCGCCGCTGCCCTTCCTGATGGAGCGCACGCCGTACGGGGTTGACCACTACGATCCCGATGTCCTTAAGCTGATCAAGCCGGAACTCGCCAAGAGCGGCTACATCTTCGTCTACGAGGATATTCGCGGACGCTACAAGTCCGAAGGGCAGTTTGTGATGAATCGCGCGGTCGTGCTGCATACCGCGAAGACGGATATCGATGAGACGACCGACACGGTCGACACCATTGACTGGCTGCTGAAGAATGTGCCGAACAACGACGGCAAGGTCGGCGTGCTGGGCATCTCGTACCCCGGATTTCTGGCTATGATGGCCGGGGTCGATGCGCATCCGGCGGTGAAGGCCATCTCACCCCAGGCGCCGATGACCGATGTCTGGATGGGCGACGACTTCTTCCACAACGGAGCCTTCCGCGAGACCTACGGCTTCGATTACGTGCAGCAGTTGGAAGGGCAGAAGACCGACGTGCGGGTCCAGTCGAAGGAAGACACCTTCAACTTCTTTCTGAAGCACGTGAACTTTGCCGGCGCGGCGAAGGCCGCGGGCATGGAGAATCTGCCGACCGCCAAGATCTTCCTGACGCAGCCAAACTATACGAAGTTCTGGCAGGCGATGGCAGTCGAGCGCGATCTGGATCATGTGAACGTGCCGACGCTCGAAGTGGGCGGCTGGTGGGACCAGGAAGATATGTGGGGCACGCAGGCCGAGTACGAGGCGCTGCGTAAGGGCGACGACAAGGACAAAGTCTTCATGGTGCTGGGGCCGTGGAACCACGGCGGCTGGTCGCACGGGCCGGGCGACGAACTGGGGGGCGACTTCGGCAAGGTGGTGTTCGATCAGCCCACGGGCCTGGAGTACCGCACGCAGTTCGAAGCGCCGTTCTTCGAGTACTACCTGAAGGGCAAGCCGGGATTCGATCTGAAGGGTGTCGCGAGCTTCCGCACGGGCGCGAACAAGTGGGAGCGGTATGCGGTTTGGCCACCAGCCAACGGTTTTACCGGTAAGAGCATCCTGCTGATGCCGGATGGAAAATTGGCGGAGGGCGACGCGGGTGCAACCAGCGGCGGGACCGTGGCCAGCTACGTCGCCGACCCTGCCAACCCAGTCCCTTACCGCCACCGGCCCATCCAGGCGACCTACGGCGAAGGATCGAAGTGGCGCACATGGCTGGTGGAAGACCAGCGCTTTCTCGACGATCGGAAAGACATCGCGCGCTTTGAAGGACCGGCGCTCGACAAGGACGTCACTGTCACCGGCGACGTGAAGGCGGTTCTGCGAGCCTCAACCACGGGCACGGACGCCGACTGGATCGTCAAGCTGATCGACGTTTCCCCGGACGGCCAACAACTGATGATCGTGGATGAGATCTTTCGCGGGCGGTATCGCGAGAGCTTCGAGAATCCCCAGCCGATCCCCGCGAACCAGGTGGAAGAGTACAATTGGTCGCTGCACGGGGCCGACCACACCTTCCTCAAGGGCCATCGCATGATGGTGACGGTGCAGTCGAGCTGGTTTCCGCTGTACGACCGCAATCCGCAGACCTTTGTGCCCAACATCATGACCGCTCCCGCCAGCGCGTACCGGAAGGAGACGGTGAAGATCTACGGGGGCAGCCGGTTGGAGTTCGAGACGCCGGTCGGCAGCGAGTAGAGCGACAGAAGAGCAACCGCAAATTCCTTCGCTGCGCTGCGGAATGACAAGATCGGCGCGTGGAATGACGCAACAGAAGAGGGTGGGCCGGTGTCGATCAAGACGATTAGTTCGCGGGAGGTCTACCGCAATCCCTGGACCTGGGTGAAGGAAGACGTCATCGAGCGCTCGAATGGGCAGCGGGGCATCTATGGCGTGGTTGAAAAAGACCCGGCCTGCATCGTGATTCCGCTGGAGACCACGCCCGAAGGCGACTTTCTCTACCTCGTGGAGCAGTTTCGCTACACCGTGCAAGGGACATTCAAAGAATTCCCCCAGGGCGGCTGGGAGGCGGCGGAGATCGTTCCGGAGGAGCTGGCGCGCGGCGAACTGCGCGAAGAGACCGGGCTGACCGCCGACCGCATGGTGGCTTTGGGCGACCTCTGGATCGCCTACGGCGTGATGCGGCAGCGGCACCACGTCTTCCTCGCCGAGGGCCTGCACGCCGGCGAAACCGACCGCGACCCGGAGGAGCACGACCTGACAGTCCACCGCGTCAGCGTGGCAGAGTTCGAAGAGATGCTGCTTGACGGGCGGGTAATGGACAACTGCACCGTCGCGGCCTGGGGACTTTACCTGGTTTGGCGTCGAAAGCAGGATGCGAACATCCCCTCGGCGGATGATGCCGTGCCTTTTTCAGGGTAGGGAAGACCGGACTGAATTGCCGCCCTCCTTTTTGTCAATCCGCAGCGAAGCGGAGGAATCTGCGTCTGCAGTCATGACGCGGATGCTCTGCGAAAGGAAGAGAAGCAGATCCTCCGCTTCGCGAAGGATGACAAGGTCTATATTTTCTATAAGAACGGCCTCCCGTCTCCACCCACTCGTTTTGTCATCCTTCGCCGCAGGCGGAGGATCTGCTTCTCGTCCGCGGCGACAGCCACCGGGAAGTACTGCTCGCCGTGCGAAGTTTTCGCGAGCGCAACCATTCCACCGGACTGGTGTCTAAACTAACGGAACCGGAACAACGCCCGGCCCAGACATCCTCCGACCGCGCAAACCGGGGCACGACGCAAGACCCGGGTAAGCGAAGGCCGGCGGCCCAGGCACCCCTATGTCCATGACGACCTTGACGAAAGCCGTGCTCGCCACCGCCCTCGCGGCCGCCCCTTCCATGCTGCAGGCGCAATACAGCCAGGCTCCGCAGCCGTACAATCCGCAGGATACGCAGAACTACAGCGCACCGGCGCAGCAGAGCTACCAGCAGGCTTATCCGCAGCAACAGCAAACCTATCCGCAATATCAGCAGCAGCCGTATGCGCAGCCCGGCTATCCGCAGCAGCAGGGTTACCCGCAGCAGCAGCCTTACGGGCAACAGCCCTATGCCCAGCAAGGCGATCCGAATGCCTATGCCTACGGCCAGCCGCAGCCGCAGGACGACGCCGCCTTCCAGGCGGGCCAGGAAGCCATCGCGCAGGCGCCGCCGCCGCTGCCACAGTACGATCAGCCGGCCGCTCCCGCTCCGGGATATCTTTGGACACCGGGTTATTGGGCGTGGGGTCCAAGCGGCTACTACTGGGTTCCCGGCGCCTGGGTGGAACCGCCGTACCAGGGCGCGCTCTGGACTCCGGGCTACTGGGGCTACGGCGATGACGGCTACTACTTCTGGAACGCGGGGTACTGGGGTCCGGTGGTGGGCTTCTACGGTGGCATCAACTACGGCTTCGGCTACTTCGGCACCGGCTTTTATGGCGGCTACTGGCGCGGCGGCATCTTCTTCTACAACACCGCGTACTGGCATGGACCGTTTGGCCACTATGGTTACTACAACCGGGTGCCGGGGGTGGTCGGCGTCCATCCCGGCGGCGCGAGCTTTGTCTCGGCACGGGTGGCGTTCAACCTTCCTGGGGGACGGGCTTTCGGATCTCGCGCAACCGTGGGTGCCTACCGCGCCGGCTTTGCCGCACGCGGTGGATTCGGCGGAGCTTCGGCATACCGCGGGAGCGCGGCCGGATTCCGCGGCGGTGCAGCGGGTTTCTCCGGCGCGGCGCGGCCGGGGAACTTCAACGGCGGCAACTTCCGTCCGCAGGGCCAACCTGGCAGCGGCTATTCCGGTGGCGGCTATCGCGGAGCGGCCTCGCAAGCTCGGCCCTCCGCTCCGGCGCAGAGCCATGCGGCTCCCGCAGCCCACTTCAGCGGCGGAGGCGGCGGCGGATTTCACGGCGGCGGGGGCGGCCACAGTGGCGGACGCCGCTGACAACATTTCCGTGCCCCCTACTTCAAGACGCCGTTTCCTCGGAGGAAACGGCGTTTCTCTTTTCGCGTCCAGGAACGTGCCCCTCGACGAGGAGATCGCACGCTACGGGGCTGCGCTCTGCCGGCGCGGGAGAGCGGTACGCTCCGCCGCCTGCAGGAACTTGAGAACCGTCGCCTCCGCCCAGTACCCGTCGTCGCCTGCCGCGGGGTTTCGCTGCGCGAGGAAGGCGCAATGGCCGCCGTGGGCGGGTTCCATCAGCGTGATGGCCGGGTTGGCGAGCAGTGCGGCGCGACTCTCCCGCGTGATGCGGACGA
>Ga0209208_10009461_pt1 | contig 12801 bp, 6 predicted proteins | sample S1TSphfallax_3_FD_187694 | JGI IMG/M metagenome (GOLD analysis project Ga0209208, IMG submission 187694) | Host-associated microbial communities from peat moss isolated from Minnesota, USA - S1T2_Fd - Sphagnum fallax MG (SPAdes) (version 2) | ecosystem: Host-associated > Plants > Peat moss >...
CAAGACACTTGGTTTGTTTCTCTATAATAAAGTTTTTTAAAATTTTAACACAAATGAAAATAGAATTCAATGTAATGTGATCAACCTTTCATTGTAAATATCAAATGGTTGACAATAAGGTGTTTGCACTTGTAGATGTAGAAATATTGGTAATAAAAAAAATCTAGGTATGGTGAATTTGGACTAGGTACATGTATGTATATTCAAATGAGAGTGACAAGATATGGAAGCTAGTATTGGGAGGGGACGGAGAGTGGAGGGGGGTTTAGATATCTTATTGTATGGTCTTCAACTTGAGAATCTCACGTCAAACTTCTTTCATACTTATTATTCATATCATCACATTTCAATTCAATGTTTCTATTCTTCCAAATGGACCAACACATTTTTAAATTAAAAAAGTCACATCACGTTGAGTAAAAAGGTTAGTCCTCTTCAAACCTCCTTTTTGAAATTGATACAATTTCATGAATTTCTTGGTTGTAATTTATACACAACTTTTTTATTGTTTTCAATAGATGAAAAGAGAATTTCATGTTTTAGAATTAATGAGAGTCAAAACCATTTCATGAAATATCTATCCGAACATAAAATTTTGTTTTGAAATTGTAAGATTCAAGGAACAAATGAAAATACACTAATATTTTATCCTTATGTTAGTTGATTGTCCTTATTAATGTGAAGCAACCATCAGCCCAAGTTATGTGTAACTTCAAGCAATTATCTATCAAAAACAAGGTTATTACATTCTCATATGGCCATTCACAAAGATAAATTTGAATTTCACATCACATTTTGTATTAAACTATTAACATTCAAATTATTTACACTACCTTATATGTTTTGATTAGATTCATATCTTTCATCCAAGAATTGAACACAAGTTTATGTCCCATTGTCTTGTTATTTCTTTTCTTTTCCTTCTTTTGTTCAATATTATCCTCTTTTGGTGTGACAAATAATATATTAAGGATCACTTTTGATATATGTCCTTATCATGGTTATGTTATAATGGCATGAAACCAACCATGAATTACATATTTGCACATTCCCATTTTAATGTAGATGAGCACAAAGAGATTGTTAAAAAATAACTCACAAATGCACAAGTAATTTCTTTAAGTTGAGTTAGGATTGAATATTCCTATGTTGTTCATGCTCCAATCGATTTGGAAAAGCCCCAAACTTAACTCCAACTTGTTGAAACCAAACATGACACATGTACAAGGTACTTTGGTTTGAATGAAACCATTAATTTCTTCTTTAAATTATTGGCAATTGTAGTTGTGAAAGTATGTGAAAAAGTCTAATGAAATATATGGATGAATAAAAAAATCCTAGTCAAGTGACTTCATCACTAGTTTCTTTTTTGCAGATCATTCAATTTTAAAATGGTGAAACTAGTTGTGTATTAAATTAGCAATTGACAAAATCAAATCAAATCATTTTTTTACTATCTTTTGCAATATGAAGGCATATTTAAAAAGAGTATTTAAAGACAATCACAAACCTTAGTTTGCATTCAAGTTATGAAAAAAGTTTTTTAAGAACCTTGAAATTAAGGTCAAGTTGTTTTGGGCGTCTCATCCATGAAGATCTAGACAAATCGAACAAATCAATAAAGTCTTGGATTTGTACCATGCATGGCATAACCAATTATCATCGAGAGAAGTGTTCAATTGAAACTCTTGTTTATGGAAAGATGTGTTTATGCCAACATGATACATTCATAACATAACAAACATTTTTCTTCCCTTATCTTCCTACCTAATTTTGTTAAGGGATGAACCCCTTAGCAAAAGATTGAACCACATGATTTATAGACATTTAAGCTCACTTCTTTATCGTTTCCAAAAAACATAAGATAAACACAAGAAACATGGTAGTTAACTATGTTGTAATAGAGAATTACTCTTGAAGATAACACATATGTAACATCTTGCACACTTGTCTACTACAACTTTATAACCTTAGGCCACAATTGCCGAAGCTCATGTTTGGTGTTGCAAAAGAAAAAAGACCATAATAGAATCATATTGCAAGGTTAGACATTATGAACAATATTGTTGTTCTAAAGACCAAAATCTCCCAAGTTGGGTTTTCCAAGCCCACAAAATTGGCTTGCAAGCATTCATTCCTCCCATACCTCCATAACTCAAGAACCGGTGCATGCAATTGCTTGAATGAAGAAATCACCAGAGTTGGATTCTAATATTCCTCTTTCAAAAGCCTAGAGCTAACTACACAAATGAAATGAAAGAAGGAAGGAAGGTCATGAACGTCAAAGACAATACTGAGGTAATCACAATACACCTCCAAGCTCTCCTTTCCTTGGTTGCTTGCAAGGTGGAATACCTCCATTATGCCATAATGTCTAGCTCATATTGGGAGTCATGCCACAAATGAACAGATTGCCAGAGTTGGATTCTAATTTCCTTGTTCGTAAATATAAAGCTAAACTAGATGAATGAAATGAAAGGAAGCAATTATTAGGTCAAAGAGGACAATTGCAATACACCTCCAAGTTCTCTGTGGTTGCTTGCATGGTGGTCCTAGGGTATATGGCACCTTAATTTTCTCTCCATCTCTCAGCAGATTCAGTATTCCTGCAACTAGTCTTTTCTGTAAATTCTGCTCCAAGGGATGATGAGTTGTGGTCAACTGGGTGCAGAACTTTTCCTTGTTTGAATATGGATAACAATGGTTGAATTTCTCCAATTTTGTGAAATTTGGGATCTTTTTCATTGCATTTTTTGACCAAGCTCTAGTTCCATCAACTACACAAGCGGGCTGCTGCTGGGGTCGACCTTACCCAGTTGAAATCTCTTATTATAACTCCAGCAAGAGCACATGGTGGTGGAGCAGGTAGATTGCACTTGAAGACATCATCATTCAAAGGTTTGGCTACTCACTTTCGTGCAATCCAACATTTGGTTCCCAACTGTGGGAAATCCTGCCAGTCATTGCAAGAGTGTCTTGTGCTGCCAAAACCACAGATGTTTGCAGAGACACAGAGGTCAGTAGTAAAGAGTGGAAGATCACAGGAAGAATTTTCCCAGGAATCAATCTACTTGCGTATTCACAGAGAATGCAACAACACATTCAGAGGATGGATTAAGTCAGCCTCATGGACCCCAGTTCATTGAAGGAAATAATAGCACATCAAGCCACATGGAAAACCAAAACTCTCTCACAGAGGAGTGCATCAACACATTCAGAGGATGGATTAGGTCAGCTCACCACAGTTCATGCAAGAAATAGCACAATCAAGTCACATGGGAAAGAAAACTCTCTCAGAGCAGCTCCACCGGTGCTCAGTATGTAGCCCAGCAAAAGGAAATTGGATGAAGATGTGATGTGAACAATACATTGAATGTATTATAAACATATTTTCATAGTTGAGAAATAAACCTTACATATGAAAATTTGACACTTAAAATACATTTACTCATTTCCAATGATAACAAATTATTATTAACCATATATCACTAATACACTAAAATTTTATTGATACATTAATGATGTGTTGATACATTAATGATCTTTTGATACACTAAGACTTTTTCAACCCCTCTAAACATAAAAAGAGTGAGATTTTAAAAAAATAAATGGACAAAAGGTTGCCACATTTCCAAGTTTATAAGTAAGGTAAAACAACTGTTAATTTCATTAAAAACCATTAATCTATTATCAAGATGTGATGTGAACAAAACATTAACTATATCATAAACATATTTTCCCACTTAAGAAATAAACCTTACATATGAAAATTTGACGCCTAATATACATTTACAATAAATTTTTTATTATAATTAATTATTATTAACCATATGTCACTAATACACTAAAGATTTATTAATACATTAATGATCTATTGATACACTAAAGATTTTTCAACATGTTTAAACATAGAAAGAATGGGAATTTTTTCAAAATAAATGGACAAGAAGTTGCCATGTTTCAAAGTGTATGGCTAAAGTCAAAATTAATTAATTTAATCGAAATGCACCACTATGCTACTATTAGTAAGATGTGGTGTGAAAAATACATTGAATGAATTATAAACGTATTTTCACACTTGAGAAATGAACTTTACATATGAGAATTTGACACCTAGTATAAATTTACCATTAGTGTTTATATCAAAACTAACTATTATTAATTAACTATGTGACATTAATACACTAAAGATTTGTTGATACATTAATGATCTATTGATACACTAAAAAATTTATATCCTATCTAAACATAGAAAGAACATGAAGTTTTTCAAAATAAATGGACAAGAGGTTGTCATGTTTCAAAGTGTATGGGTAAAGTAATTAATTAATTAATTTAACCGAAGTGCACCACTATGCTACTAACATGTGGTGTGAGTAATACATTGAGTGTATTACTAGTATTTGACACTTGAGAAAGAAATCTCTACATATGGGAAAATTTGACACATGTTACACATTAACTGCCATTTGTTGACTTTAAATAATTGATATTTGCATTTATTAATTTATTATAAATATATGTTAAACTTCCAATGAAGATTATTTTGTAGATTAGGGTTTAGGGTCACATTTTTCAAGTTTTTGCATATCAAATGTCGCAACCCTAGCCTTGGGCTTGTGACCAAAACAAGGGCTTACAAGGGTGCCGACCAAGAAGGAAACCCAAAAGTCACATCTCATGCTCCCGAGAGTGTAAAAGAATGGGAGGGAATGAACCCTCTCACTCCCAAGTGAACTCCTACTTTAGGAATTGGAGTCCTAATGGACTTCCAAATTTTTAAAGAACGATCGGAAAGGTCACAACCCATTAGATTGAAGAGTTCCTTATATCATTGAAAAGCTCTTGGAATGTAGATGTTTAAATTGAGCTCACATGACCCATTTAGACACTTAAAACACAAATTATGGCCAAAAGAATGGCTAGGAGTTTAATCTATCATATATCCCCATTTGGGTTCCCCTTGTGCACAAAAATCAACTTCCCGACTACTTATTTATGATACACCCAATCCTCTTACCATTTGAAAGCCACCTCACCTACATTTTGAGGGCCTTGTGAATTTTGCACACCTACAATCACATTTAACAAAGTACAATCATTATTGGGGCTTGTATGTGCGACAATCAATGGTTTATATGGTGGCAAATATCCATGACTTGTGTCCTTAACTTCAAGCTCCTCCACAAACTTCATGAGGGTTTACTTTTGATATTTCGAAGGATTAATTAATGCACTACAAGATTCGTTCAAGATTTGGACCAATACATAAGGTGATAAATTACACATCCAATGGTACATGTGAAGAAGAAGTTCATGTCAAGTTTGATGACGCACCCCCAAGCTCCTTGATGGACTTAACTGCGAGTCCAAAGGTGAATATAACAGAAGGAGGAGTTGGGGTGTGCTCTTTGTTTCGTAACACTTCAAGGGTAAAAAGGCATGCTAAAGCTCCGGGATGGGACTAAAAAGAATTGATAAGAAATTCAATTACTCACACGAACCTACACAAACCAAACAATAAGTTGGTTGATGCGTGGTTGGAGCACTTTGGTGCACGGACAAACCACGGGCAAACACGGATTCACAAGATTCACCACAACCCGAACTTGGGGGAAGCCATCACCTTCCCCCTTATAATATATTATGTGTCTGGCCACAAGACCAAACCCAAATGTCATTTTGTCCCAAGATTCCCAAGTGGGAGTCCCGAAATTCTTCAAGTTGGGACTCCCGCAACTTTGGGGGCCCATAACTTTGTGTGAAAACCTCCAATTGAGATGAGGTCTACGCAAAGTTGTAGCCCTCATCAAAAGCTTTCCAACGGTATCTCGCACGCAACCTGCCCATAAGGAAATTAGGAAGATTCTCGACTTTTAGTGGTTAGAAGTCAAATTGCCAATTTACTTTTTGGAATTTTATGAACTAAAGACTTCTATTAAACCCCATTTTGGTGCTCATGGTTGGGTGGTAACATACATGTATATATGATTTTTGTGAATTATTAATCCTTCTATTGTAACATTATGAAGTATGGTGTTTCACTTTACCCAAAGTTTGTAATCATGAATCAATTTGTTAATCTATTAGTCCAAGTTTACATATGAATGTATTCGTGTATTATTGTATTAATGTGTAACTAAATTAATTTGTCAATGTAATAGGGTGTTTGTTTATCATTATGTTAATGAGTGTGTGTCAATGTATTAATCCAGGTTTACATATGAATGTATCATTGTATCAATGTGTCAATGTATTTGTCCATGTTAATGTATGAATGTAATAGTGTGTTTGTCTTTCATTAAGTTAATATATGAGTGAATTATTATTATAATGTATAATTGTACTAATGTGTCATTATCTTAATCTGTTAGTGGAGATGGAGGTGTGTTTGTCTATGACTATTATTATATGAATGCATGATTATATATGTATTAATGTGTTTATGTATTAAAGTGTTAATCATATAGTGTGTGAATGTATCATTGTAATAATGTATCTATTTGTTATTCTAATGTATTAATGAATTAATTCCTTCTAAATGATTCAACATTTAAAACTTTGTTGGATGCAAACAATTTTTTCAAAAAGATTCAAGATATTAAAAAAATTGTTAGTTTGAATTTGTTTGATAATATCCAAGTCCATCACCCTTGGAATAAAATTCATTTAAACAAAACTTGTGATGAGGGTATGAAAATTGATAAATATGATTAATTTTAGACATTGTAAAATTGGGGAGGCTAAAATTGAGGTACTAGCTACACATTGTTTTAATATTATTGAACTACATAGTTGAAGCATTAGTCCATACCATGTCATTGAAAACTAGTGTATTAATGTACCAATGTTTGAATGTTTTGCCTATTGAAGTGGTGTTAATGATAGTCATTTTTTTGCAATTAACTTACACCCACGAGCCAAAAAGTCCAAGTGTTGTTTGAGGTTAAACCCTTGTCCATCTTCAATTGGTAGAAGCACATGGTTTGGGCCTATGGGGTTATGTAACCCATTGTGTAACTCTACCACAACATTTGCTCAATTGCCTTGTGCTTGGTGAAAATCTACCATCAATTGTTCAAGGAGAACTTGATTCCCATTGGTTGCATCCACCATATCCAATGCCATGCTTCAAAGTTGTTCCTCTAAATTGATTTGTATTGGGGTGGTAAACTTATGAATTGATGTAGGTGGAGTTGACATTATGGGGGGGGTGGGTTGTACCCACTTATGGACTAAATAGGTTTTTCAACCCACCTTGAGAAGTCATTTTCAATGATCCACAAAACCAAGCGATTATGTCCTCTACAAGGCCAAGATGAAAAAACATTAAAACCTTGAGTTGATGCTTGCAAATGTTTCCACATTGTGCATGACATAATTACAACATGTCCACTTTAATGTTGGGTTGTGGATGTTGTATCATAGATGGGTTTTTTTTTATGACCTGACATGTGCTAGACCACCATCATAGGAAGGCAATGTCACATTTGTGTCAAGAATCAATCGTGCCCCCAACAAGGCCCAAACCACAAACAATTGTTGACATTTATTATTCACAAACCCAATGTTCTTGTGTAGACTTTGATACTAATATTGAATGAGGACATTTCTGACTAACTCATGGATGCACCAATCCACATGATGACCAACCAATCTACTTTTCTTTAACTTCAATTAGGCCTTTAGTGTCCCATGGTAACTTTCAATTGTAACATTGTTGTCTTGCCCAACATATGGTAGATTTTGAAATCCAACCATTCACATGTGAGTTTTATGTCACCAATTTTCCTCCATGTATTTTTAAAAGACATTAAATGCAGGATGTTTGTTAATGATATATTATAGTCTATTCATTGCCCACATTTTAGCACTTGTTCCAGATGGACCATCCTTGTCATACATGATGTTCCCTAGTTTTTGTAAAACATTATTATGTAATGTTAAGTCTTTTATTTTGATACATGTTTATTTTTGCCATGTTCTTTTCACATGCCACAAACATAAGAAAATGGCAGTGTTTGGCCATATACTCCTACAAGAAAAAAATGCATTATATATGAAACTTGGTGAATTTAAATACAATCAATGTTGATGCAAGTTACATCCATTAGGGCAAATGACATGTATAATAGAAAGTTGGCAATTTGTTGGATAGAAAGGGGGAAGGAATAAGGATTTTACTTGATATACTTGATTTCCCCTTGGGCACAATCAACAATGAAAGCATTGGGATGCCATGATGGGTGAGTATTGTGAATGTTTTCATTCAAAGCATGCATCCATGGTGTTAAATCCTATTGTTGACATCATGATGTGATGCAATATGTTGTAGGAATGTCATTATGCCATTGGTTAAACACCATCATGGTATAAAGGGGGAATTGCCACAATTCACAATAAAAATATGTTAGTTAAACATTGACAAGAGATGTAATGAATGATTTATTAACAATTTCAAAAATAGTTACATGTATTTTTTTTATGTTTGTTAATTTATCCTATTAATGTTTTAATGACATTAGACTACATATATACTAATGTATTAGATCACATGTGCATTATTATGTATCATACATAATGTATCACCTTTTTTTCATTTGTAGCAAAAGTTGCATCAACTATAACACGTCCTTGGTGCCCATATTCAATCATCATCTCCCTTTGCCATGGTGTTTGGGTACCTAGAGTCAAAAACATGTTTTGCCCAATGAAACCACCATCCACCTCTACCCTAGTTTCTTGATAATAAAACATTGAATTGGTGTTTTGTTGAACCCACGTATTCACATTTTTTGCATCATTTTTATGTAGCTGGTATGTTTCTCGAGCCACTTTCCCAAACAACACCCTAACATTTTGCTTAGTGAGGAACATGTCTTTATTTAACTCACATGTCCTTAACATGATGTTCTTCACATGTTGCTTATGTTTTGCCATAATTTGAAATATTGTCAGTCTAAGCTTTAATTGTTCCATCACAAAATCCTTGATTTGTTTTTATAAATGGGTAGCAAATGTAGATCTATCACCCATCTTTAAGTCCCCATGGACATGTAGACCATCTTGATTAACATGATTTTGTTGTATGAAACATAACTTTGATACGTGTTTGAACAAATACAATGTCATAATCGTCAATTTAGCTCTACATCCTCTTTTTATAGAACCACCCCATTTTTTCTTGGAATCTTGTGTACCCTTGTGGCTTGCCCCTTATGGGATTACTTTTCCATTGATGTCCAATTTTTTTGGAGCTGCATTGTGGTTTTCTATAATATCCTTCACAACATCTGTGAGATCATTAAGACCATATTAACATTGGTACTTACAAAGAACCAACCAACCAAAATTTGTGCTACTTATGAACATACATTGCATTACAAAATAAACAATTAGTCACATATTTCATGTTTACAAAATAATAAAATTAATTCATCAAATGGTGAACATCACATTTAAACATGAATAATACATATGCAAATATTGGTGCAAAAATGTAATAGAGGTTAAATTTTGAACCTTGAAAATTCGAAAACACTATATATTCATAGTTGTTGCAAATCATTGTCAAGGTGGATGATACGTTTTTTGCAAAGAAAGTGACATCATTCACCATCTTTACCTTCTTCACCAACTATGAAATCAAGCATTCAAAATGTTGGGATGAATGCAACCTTAACAAGGCAAGGGCTTTGTTGCATCCCAATGTATCAAATGACAACTTCCCACAACAAATCTTGATGATCAAAAGGCCCATTTGGTGGTGTTTGAAGTACATTTTCTAATGCTTGTAATTCAACTTGATGGCCATGTTCATACAAGGGCAACTTCCCCTCCATGCTTGCAAAAACCATTGTAAAAGATATTAGTTTCTATGCACCTTACATTCAAATTGTGATAATCAACATACAATGAGTTAATATTTTTATATTTTTAATAACAATAAAATTACTGCAATTAATATATAATTATTATAAAATCATAATAATTACTTTACTTATACATTAATTATAATAGACACATAATTTATAATTCAGCTTAATTATTCATTATTTTAATTTTAAATATTTTTACTATAATTAAATGAACTAATTTAATTTTTATGATTGTAATAATTACATTCTAGTATACTAGAATATTTAATTATGTACTTAAAATATATAATTGCTACTATGTCATAAAATTTTTGAATAATTTTACTGCATATTTAAAATAATTATAATAAATTATTTTACTTTTTATTTTTATTTCTTATGTAAAATGAATAAATTTTATTATAAAATAAAATTTCACATTAATAAAGATGATAGTTCCCAATCATTAAAAAATAATTGTTGTATTTATAACACTTATGTTTTAATAATAATAATAAATCTTCATATCCTAATTGAAAAATTATGTCCTATAGTTGAGATTTTTATTTCAAATTTTTATAATAATCTTAAAATAATGAACAAAGTAATTGTAATTACTGTATTTTAGAATAAAAATACACTAAAATAATTGTATGTATTATTCATTATTTACTTATTTAGAGTAAATTGTTAATATTTTAAAAAATGTATTAATAATAATAATCCTATGGTGACATAAAATCATTGTAATTACTTGATTTATTTTTAAAGTTAAAATAATCATAATTTAATTAAAAAATAATTAATGTTATGACCATAACTACATGGATTTTAATATAATAAATTAAAATATTTATTTCTTGTAACTACTTGTTCAAAATATATCAATTTTATAAATAATTATATTTATTAATTATAAGTATAAATAAATAATTAATGTTACAACATAGGTTTTTATATTATTATAGTGAAATAAATCAACTACTGTAATTAAGGTTACATTACTTTAAAATCATTGTAATTATTTGAGATAATAATTAATTATAGAAATTTCATAATTATTTTCTAATTGAACGTAATTATTGACAATATGTAATTTTTAACTTTAAATCTGAATTAAAATTCTGGAAATTTTACAATGTAGTTAAAATAATTATTGTAGTGATTATAATTGCAAGAATTATTATACAATAAAGTTCTTAATAAAAACAATTATGTAATTACTTATCTATGATAAATATTTTTATATTAATATTATAGTAATTAAAAATATTAATATATGTTCAACAAATTATGGTATTTATAGTTATTAAGTACCAATGGAAAAAAAACATTTACTTGATTGATAATTTTTTTACAATAATAAATGTAATTATATAGTAATTAAAATAATTATTTTAATGTTACTTTTTAAGTAAATTTTATTTTTTAATAACATTATTAGTTCATTATTTTAATTCGAAAAAAATCTAATATTTTTAAAATTATAATAATAAATTTTTTACATTAATTATATTATCTATAATTCAACCAAATTTTTTTAAGTAAGTAAATATTTTTAAATATTTAAGTTATTTATTTATCTATGAGTTATGTATTGACAAGTTGTGAATAACTAGATAGTCAATTAGTTAAATATCAAGAAGTTATTAGTTATTTAAATAATTGATAATGAATATTTAACATTTGTAGAATATAGTTTATATTTTAAATATATGTTACATTTATTTTTTATTTTGAATGATTATCTTATTATGTAGTGAGCCATGTACTTGAATTGTTTAAAAATCAAAAAATTAAGAAAAAAAGGCATTAGGAAAGTTTATTGAAGTTGCAACTTAATTTGTGAAGAAATTGCAACTTCAAAATTTATCCCATATTGTTTGTTTTTCATTCTTAGTTTGAACATTATATAAATAAAGGGCGTGGTTGCATGGCTAATCTCACATTAAAAAATATGTGCACATGGGATGAACCATTCAAAAGGCTTAACCTAAAACAAAATGCATAATTTTAAACTACCTATTTCCCCAACATATTTATCTACCTAGTTTAGTAGATACCTAATTTGACCTACCCACCTAGGTTGACCTATGTACCTACCTACCTAAGTACCTACCTAAATGAGTAGGTATTTAACATAGGAAAGTAAAACCTACCTACCTACATTTTTATCTAAGTAAGTAGGTAGGTATTTAATCTAAATTTCTAGGCACCTATTTATGTACCTACCTAGGTACCTACCAATTTAATATTAGTATTTTGTATCAAATTCATTTTGAAATACCACGTGGCATATTTACATTGGGCCACATGTCATAATATGAATCATCCAAACATGTGAATTAAATGTCCATGATTATTTCAAAATAATAATAATAATTTTAAATAATTAAATATTGGAACACGTGGCAACATATCATTTGTTCTCAATAGTGATCAAAATACTCGCACCTTAGTCACATGTGACAATACGTATACAATGGAATCAAAGGATGAACTTCTATTTGTTGAATTTTTCTTTCATTCAATACCCCTTGTCATTTGCAACTAATATCACATGCAATTTGTCCAAGGCGACTAAGGGGATTTTAATCGCAAATGTCATTTGCAACTAAAATTTAATTATAGAAATTAATTGAAAATAGGCATTTTTTTTTCTAGTGTACAATGTTACATTTTTTTTGAAACACATTACATTGACTATTATATATTAACATTCTAAACATTATGTTTTGAATGTATTACAAATATAACATTGGTGTTGAAAACCAAGCTTGGGTTCTTCAATCGTTTGATTCTTCAAACCTACCCTATAAACTAAGTATTAGCAAAGCTTATGTGAAGTAACATATCCACACTCCCAACTCCCAACCTGTGTAAAGTTGGGGACATTCAACATTGGTTTTTCAACCAATCCATTAAATGTAGGATCACCAAGATG
>Ga0209208_10009463_pt1 | contig 12800 bp, 8 predicted proteins | sample S1TSphfallax_3_FD_187694 | JGI IMG/M metagenome (GOLD analysis project Ga0209208, IMG submission 187694) | Host-associated microbial communities from peat moss isolated from Minnesota, USA - S1T2_Fd - Sphagnum fallax MG (SPAdes) (version 2) | ecosystem: Host-associated > Plants > Peat moss >...
GAACAAGGCCGTGATGTCGATGGACGAAGGCACGCAGCAGAATGCCGCACTGGTCGAACAGGCGACCGCGGCGGCACAGTCCCTGAACGAGCAGGCCGCGAGCCTCACCCAGATGATGGCGCGCTTTCAGATCGGCAGCGGCGCCGAGCGGATGCCGACATCGGCTGCGGAAGCTCCGTCGTCCGAGCGGCGCGGCCAACAACGTGCCTTCGCCAAGGTAGCGGCAAGGCCCGCAGCCTGAGGCGAGGCGGCACGCGAGTCACGCGTCAAGGGCCGCCACGCCGGCGGCCGATTCCCAACGTGACCCATACGCGGGGCAAGCGCCGCCGCCCGCCTCCTTGAGTCATTTTGTCCGGTCGTGACGCCATCCTCTTTGCCCCGCACAAAAAGGGGTTCTAGAGAATTGCCCATGCTCGCAGTCTCCCTGCTATTGACCAATTTTCTCGGGATCTGGATCGCGTTGCGGCGGCACCCGTTGTACACCTGGCCAGTCGCCTTGCGGATCGCCGGTGGAACGTTGCTGCTCATTCTGGCGAGTGCCGGCGTCTTGCTGCTTGCCTTGTGGCTGGCCTTGTCGCTGGCCCCCCCGACGCTATCGGTCGTGGCGCTGGTCGCTGCCATTATCTGTGCTCTGCCCGTCATGGGCCTGGGGATGACCTACGGCTTCACGCTCATTACACCGCCGAGCGCCCGACCCGAGACGCGGTTGCCGCCCACCGTCACCCCGGTGAACGTGCATCGCCGCGCCTTACGGCCGTGGTGGCGCCTGGCGCTGGCATTCGTCGGGCTCTGTGCGCTGGTCGCCCTCATCCCGGGTCCGTCTCGCGAGATCGCCGTCGTGTTGGCGCTCGCCGCGTTCATTCCCGCGTCGATCGGGATCCCGGCCGCGTATTTGACGGCGCGGCAACGGGACCGGACGGTCACGGCACTGCAGCTGAACCCCTGGCTGCACTGGCATTATTCAAAGGAAGCGCGGGCGGCTTGGATCGATGAACAGAGCCGGCGGCTGCACGCAGCCCCTTCAACCAAGCGCGACTGGAGGGCCGTCTGGTTTGTGGGCTGCCCTATGATCATCGCAAGCGCGATGATGATCTTCGATGGTCCCTGGATCATTCGCGCCGCCATCGGTCTGGGAATGAGCACAGTGGGCATCGGCGAGCTGAAGATCATCCAGATCGTGGAGCGCGGCCAGCCAGACAGGGCGGAGCGGCGCATGCGGACAGCGGCGCCTGACGCCTATTTCGGCCATGACGGCGTCTTCTGCGATGACCAGTTTCTCACCTGGCTGTCTACGAATCAATACCTGATCCGCGCCACCGTGGATCAGCGGGTGCCCCGCTGCGTCGCGCTCGAGTTCAAGAAGATCACAGCTGGCGGACGCATGACCTTGCGGCAGGATGTGCTCATACCGGAGACCGCCAACGACGCAGATCTCGAACGGCTGCAGACGGAACTGAGGTCGCGCTGTCCGTCAGCCCACGTGCAGATCCTGTAACGCGCGGCCGGCGGCAATCACTCGAGAGCGCCGCGCTCTACGCCCGCGATCGACTTGCGGGTCGGCGTAAACTGTTAACATCTTATTGCATCAAATTGCGGAGGACCTCCCCATGTCGATACACGCCGCCCTGACCCCCGGGCGTGTCGCCGTCATCACCGGTGCCGCGAGTGGGATCGGACTCGCGGCGGCGAAGCGCTTCGCAAGTTTTGGCATGCACGTCATTCTTGCCGATCTTCCCGGCGCCGCTCTGGAGCATGCGTCACATGAGGTGGCGGAATGGCCTGGTGCGGGCAGCGTCATCGGCATTCCCACGGACGTCTCCGATTTCGCATCCGTGCAGTCACTCAAGACACAGGCCTACAGTCGATTCGATGCGGTGGATGTGCTCATGAACAACGCGGGGGTGGGCCAAGGCGGCGGCGCCTTCGCCGACATGACGGCATGGCGACGCGTGATCGACACCAACTTGTGGGGCGTCATTCATGGGATCAGCGCATTCGCGAACTCGATGGCGGCAAGCGGCGCCCCCGGTCTCATTATCAATACCGGCTCGAAGCAAGGTATCACCACGCCTCCCGGCGACACCGCTTACAACGTATCGAAAGCCGGCGTCAAGGTCGCCACCGAGGGCTTGCAGCACGAGCTGCGAAATCTCCCCAACTGCCGCATCGCCGCTCACTTGCTCGTGCCGGGATTTACCTTCACGGGACTCACCGGCCGGGCGGAAAAGCCCGCCGGTGCTTGGACGGCCGATCAAGTCATCGACGAAATGCTGGCGGGGATTTCCGCAGGACGGTTCTACATCGTCTGTCCGGACAACGATGTCACGTCCGCGATGGACCGCAAGCGCATTCTCTGGGCCGCGCAGGACCTGATCGAGAACCGGCCGCCGCTGTCCCGCTGGGACCCGGCCTATGCGGACGCGTTCGCGGAATTCATGGCACAAGACGAATGAGCGCATCCGGCCGCGCTTCGCTTCCGCGCGGAAGGCAGCTTTATCGACAAGTCGCTGCAAGAAGGTAGTCATGTCGTCGCCACCTTCTTGGCCGAGCCATCACGAATCAGACCCGCCAGCAATACATCCACCAGCGTACCACCACCCTGGCCGGTGACACCGGCGACGATGTCGGGCACCAACTTGGTACCGGACTTGGAGAGGGCATCGGCCACCTGCACCACGGCATAATTGCCCGCCTCCATGGAATCGATCTTCAGCCGGATGACTTCCGCTTCGGCGGCGCCCACCGCCCGGGTCTTGGCGGCCTGCGCCTCGCCGACGGTACGCAACACGTTGGCATCCGCCTCGGCATTGATCTTCTTCGCCTCGCCGTCGCCTTGCGCGGATTTGACCGTCGCCCGTGCATTGAATTCGGCGATCGCCACCTGGCGTTCGGCATCCACCACCTTGGCCTGAGTGGCCGCGAGAGCGGTGGCCTGCTCGAGTTCCTGGCGCACGGTCTGCGCCTGGCGTTGGGTCTCGTAGGTGACCCGTTCCTGCTCGGCAATCTTCCGGTCGGTGAGCGTCTTCATGAGCTGCTCCGGCGGTACGATGTCGCCGATCAGCGTGTCCACGGCTCCGACGTTGTACTCGGTCAGCGCGGCGGCGATCGCCTCACGCGCTTCGGTCTGGCGGGTTGAACGATTGTTCAGGAAATCGATGATGTCGGACCCCTGCGCGGCATTGCGGAAGTAGTTGCCGATCGTCGGCTCGAGCACCTGGGTTACCAGCGCCGACATGCCGCCGAAGCGCGCAATCACCTTCGGCGCATCGTTACGCGGAATGTGAATGATCTGCGAGACGTCCAGGTTGAACTTGAAGCCGTCGGCCGAGCGCACCGAGATGGTCGACAGATTCGCATCGAGCTTGTGCGCTTCGGTCTTGCCCGTCGCCCAGTTGAGCACCACATTCGCGGTGGGCACGCAGCTCACCTTGTGCGTGTAGGGGTTCAAGGGATACTTGCCCGGATCGAGCGGCGTCACCCAGACACCCTTTTCGCCCTTGCTGACGAGGTTCCCATGGCGGAACGACTCGCCGGTCACGTCGGTACCTTCCTTGCCGACGAAGGCGATGACCACGCCCACATTGGCGATGGGTACTTCGACCATGTCGACCAGCTCCACGGTCGCGAATCGCGGATTGATGAAGTAGCGGCCGGCGAGCAGGACCTGCTCTTGAAGTCCCTTGCTGCCGCCGGCATCGACGAAGGCTTGAGGGTTCTGGAACAGGTTGTGCCCGCTCACGGTGGGACCGGCGATTTCGCCCGCGGCAAGTGAACAGCCCTCACGCGTCATGACCACGCCGACCTTGTTGTCGGGCACGTCGATGACATCGGCAAGCGACACCGCGAACAGGAACGGATTGATGCGGTAGGTACCCGCGGCGATGACCGCCATCTGCGGCCCGCGCTCGCCACCCAGGTCCATGAACGCCTGGCCGTCCTGAAAGGAATCGCAGGCCACCTGACGCGCAATAATTCGGCCCTTATCGAGCGGCTTGCCGTCGCGCGCCTCGACGATGCCGATCTTGCCCGGCGGCACGGTCACGGCATCCACCACGCTCACCTTGAAGAGCAGCGAGTTGATGCGATAGGTACCGGGCGGGATCAACGACATCTGCGGACCGCGCTCACCGCCGTTCACGAGAAATGCGCGCGCATCCTGGTACGAATCGCAAGCGACGCGCTTGGCGACGATGCGACCGCTGGCGAGCGGACCGCCGTCGCAAGCCTCCACCGCACCCACCTTGCCCGACGGCACGGTGAGAAATTTCACCAGTTCGATCGAGTACTGCCACGGCCACAGCGCGGCGTGCATGCCGGGTGACAGGGTCTCGGCCTGATAGCCCGCCTCGCCATTGAGGGCGATGATCTTGCCGTCGGGCAGCGTCCGGTGCGCGCCGAACAGCACGAACTTCTTGGTGACGATGCCAACGGAGTCATCGGGCACGATGTGTACGCCGCAGAGCCACAGCCATACCCGATAGAGCGCCAAAAAAATCACACTCGAAACAATGATCGAAATCAATTGCCAATGACCCATGAGAACGTCCATGAGAATCCCTTTGCCCCTCACCCCGAGGAGCCCTGCACGCTGCCGATGCACGGCCGTGGCGGGATCGATTCATGAAAATGGTATGAGCCGAAGCGCTGCGAGCCGGCGGGGCAGCAAGCCCAGCGATCTGGGAACTGCGAGTAGAATTTTTGTTCGAGTTTACATACCGGGTTGGCTTGCGGCGCTAGCCGGGAAACCAACGGCCGCCATCATACTCCCACCGGAAAATCGATAGGGGGCGGCGCTAATCGTTAGCCGGCGAACGACACGAAGGGTCTTGAGACCACGCCGCGTGCGCTCGGGTCCCCGCGCGAATCTCCTGCTGATACCATCGTCCCCATGAAACCCGTCCTCGCCTTGTTACTGCCCCTCACCGTAAGCCTCACCGCATGGGCCGCCGATCCGGCACCGGTCGCCTCGCGCCAGGGCATCGTCGTGACCGCCCAGCATCTGGCCTCGGATGTCGGCGCGCGCATCCTGCGCCGGGGCGGCAATGCGGTCGACGCCGCCGTGGCCGTCGGTTACGCGCTCGCAGTCGTCTATCCGCAAGCCGGCAATCTTGGCGGCGGCGGGTTCATGACCTTGCGGCTTGCCGATGGCCGCAAGACCTTCATCGATTTCCGCGAAAAGGCGCCGCTGGCCGCGACCGAGACCCTGTTCCAGGACAAGAACGGTCAGGTGATCCCGGGTCTGTCGACGGACTCCTGGCTGTCGGTGGGTACGCCCGGCTCGCCGGCCGGTCTCGAGTACGCGCGTGTCAAGTACGGGAGCATGGCACGCGCCGAGCTGATGGCACCGGCGATCCGCCTGGCGCGAGAGGGCTTTGCGATCGGCCAGGGCGATGCGGGGGTTTACCAGATTGCGACGGCTGAATTGGCCAAAGACCCGATCGGCGCGAAAATCTTTTTCAAGGACGGCCGGCCGCTGCAACAAGGCGATCGCTTGGTTCAGCCGCAACTCGCTCACTCGCTCGAACTCATCAGCGAGCGCGGGCCCGAGGCGGCGTTTTATCGAGGGCCGATCGGCGCCGCCATCGCCGCAGCGAGCCATGCGGGCGGGGGCATCCTGAGCGTCGCCGACTTCGCGCACTACCAGGTCCGTGAGCTTGCGCCTGTGGAGTGCGATTACCGCGGCTTTCACCTGATTTCCGCGCCGCCGCCGAGTTCCGGCGGCGTGATGATCTGCGAAATCCTGCAGATCCTGCAAGGCTACGATCTGTCCAAGATGGGCTTTCATTCGGCCGACGAGGTCCATTATCTGGTCGAGGCCATGCGCCGCGCGTATGCGGATCGGCGGGATCTGGGCGATCCGGCCTTCGTCAGCAATCCCGTCGCGGAACTCTTGAGCCCCGCGCACGCCGCGCAATTGCGCGCGGGCATCGACCCGGAGCGGGCGACGCCCTCCGCTGACGTGCGCGCCGCCGGCGCTTCGCCGCCCGAGGGGACGAATACCACCCAGTTTTCGATCGTCGACTCCTTGGGCAACGCGGTGAGCGTGACCTATACGCTCAACAATTGGTTCGGCGCGCAGCATGTCGCGGGCGACACCGGCATCTTGATGAACGACGAAATGGACGACTTTACGTCCAAGCCCGGCGTGCCGAACATGTTCGGCCTGATTCAGGGCGTCGCCAACGCCATACAGCCCGGCAAGACGCCGTTGAGTTCCATGTCGCCGACGATCGTCATCAAGAACGGCAAACTGGTCATGGTGATCGGCAGCCCCGGCGGCTCGCGCATCATCACGATCACTCTCGAAGCCATCATCAACGTCATCGATCATGGCATGACCATTCAGGAAGCAATCGATGCGCCGCGCATCCATCATCAATGGATGCCCGACAAGGTGTATCTCGAACGTCAGGCGTTGTCGCCCGACACCCGGGCGCTGCTGCAGTCGCGTGGCTATACCTTCAGTGATGCCGGCTATTGGGGTATCGCCGAAGGCATCTTGGTCGGCGGACCGAGTCTCGCCGGCCACGACGGGATGGGCGAGGACGGCTTTCTGCCGCTCAATGCCCGACCCGCGGCCGGAGAGGAATACTTCGGCGCGCACGACGTACGCAGCGGCTCGGGTGAGGCGAGCAGCGAAGAGGGGTTGCCCGTTCAGTAGCCTGGCGCCAGCCTATCCCTGCGTGCCAAAAAAAACGATGCGCTGCACCGCCCAGTAAAGCCCCACCGCCGCGATCACCAGCGAACACGGAATGGCGATCCGCCGGCGGAACCAGGGTTCGTTGCGAAACCAGCCCACTGTGAGAAAGGCGATCGCGATCACGAACAACTGGCCGGCATCGACCCCGAAGTTGAAGCCCAGCAGCGCGACCAGGAAATCCCTCTTCGGAAAAGGCACATCGCTCAAGCTGCCCGCGAACCCGAGGCCATGAATCAAGCCGAAACAGAACACGATCGCGAGTCGCGCCGGCCCGAGCTTCGGGCTGACGACGTTCTCGATCGCGATCCATGTGATCGACAGTGCGATGCCCGGCTCAACATACCGGCTCGGCAAACTGAAGAGGCCGTAGGTCGACAGGAACAGCGTGGTCGCATGAGCGATCGTGAACACCGTGGTTTGGGTGAGGAGCTTGCGCCAGGTAATCCCTAAGAAGAAGAGTCCGAGCACGAACAGAATGTGGTCGATGCCCTCCGGGACGATGTGCTTAAAACCGAGGCGCAGGTACATGGCCGCCTGGCGCGGCCACGGCAGCGAATCGGGATCGAATGAGGCGCCGGACGCGCCCGCACCGGTCGGCACCCTCCCCGCCCACACGAAGGGCTCGCTCTCATGCTCACCATCCGCGAGCCAGCGCGTCACCGACACTTTGGCGGAGGGAATCTGCATGGTGTAGGCCACCGGATAATCGATGTTCGCACCGTAAGGCACCCGTAGCTGCAGCGGATCCAGGCTCTCGGGCAGCGGCGCGGTGAACCGGAAGGTCGAGAACTTACTGAGCGAGCCGTCGAGGAAGTCCGCTCTCGGCGCGGGCGCAGCCGTGAACTCCACGAACTCGAGCTTGAGGCGCGTAGCGCCGGCGAACAGCGGCAGCGCATCGGTGACCATCGGCACGATGCGCTTCAGGTCTTCCGCCTGACGCACGGGAGATTCGGTGACCAGGGCATAGTAGGCCTCGCCCGAGCCCAGCAACAGCGTGAGATCGATATCGATCTTCACCTCGATACCGCCGGACGGCGCGAACGAGACCAGTAGCTGCGTCATCTGCATGGTGTGGCTGCGCACCGCCGGGGCGAGCAGCAGCCCCAGGCAGAGCAGCGCCAGCGGCGCGACCCGTCCTACCAAACGACCGGCATGGTCTTGCCCGTTTGCAGCAGGACGAGGCCGGAGGGATTGCCCGGATAGGGCACGACCAGTCGCCACGTGAACGGACTGCAGGTGATCATCGCGAAGATGATCCGCTGCGGAAAACCCGGGTGATCGATCCACTCCATCGCATCGGACTTCGCATACAAATCCTCCATGCTGGCCGCCGCATCCGCGATCGGCCGGCTGGTCATGAGACCGCCGATTTCCAGGCGCATCTCGGCGCTGACCTTGCCGTCGTCGACGAGCACGATGCCCCCCTTCAATTCCTCGATCCGGTTCACCGCGATGGCCATGGCCTCATCACTGCTGCCGACGACGGTGATGTTGTGCAGATCGTGCGACACCGACGTGGCGACCGCCGAATTCGCGGTCTTGGGTCCCATGCCCGTCCAAAACATCTTGCCGAGCTTCGCCTGACCGGTGTAACGATCGACGATCGCCACCTTGATGATGTCGTGCGCGATGTCACGTTGCACGACGCCGTCGACCACGGGCAATGTCGCGGTCTTCTGTTCAATGTCGGTGTAGAACGGTGCTTGAATCGCCGCGGTCACACTCGACCGTCCCGCAGGTGCCCTGATCTCGAAGTCCTTCGCCGTCAGGCGCCTTCCCACACGGATGGTATCCGTGGCCCAAGGCGCCCAAGCGATTTTCGGCACCGGCAAGAGATACTTGCCGTCCTCGGCCGCCAGCACTCCATTGGCGTAGACCTCCTTGATGGTCACATCGTTCGCCGACGTCAGCAGCACGACGTCGGCATAACGCCCGGGAGCAATCGACCCCACCAGCGAATCCATGCGTGCATGCCGCGCCGGATACAGACTCGCCATTGCATAGGCGGCCTCGACGGGTGCTCCCATTTGGATGGCCACCTTGATGTGGTGGTTCATCGTGCCCTGTTTCAGCGTATCCGCCACATTCCGATCGTCGGTCACCAACGAGATGTTGGACCAATCCTTGAGACCCTTGCGCACGAACAGCGGCACCGCGCGCTCGATGTTCTCATCCCGCAGTTGCAGGAAGAGTCCGTGCTGAAGCTTGTCCCAGGCTTCTTCCGCGGCGCGGGTCTCGTGATCGCTCGACAGCCCCGCCGCGGCGAAGGCATTGATTTGATCGAGGTCTCGGAGGCCGGCCCCATGGCCATCGATCACCCCGCGATTGTCCCGCGTGGCTTGAATGTCCTCCCAGATCCGCTGGTACCCCGGATGGGTGGGGACGGACACCGCCGGCCAATCCATGACTTCATCGAGGCCTTGAACGTCGGGGCTGCTCTTGATGTTCTGCGCGATCTCCTGGTAAGCATAGTTGCCGCCGCCCACCTCGAACGCCGAAGGCGGGGTGGCCGACCCCAAGGCCGTGAAGATCTTGAGCGGGCTGCCATGCGCACCGGCGGTCTGCCAAAATTCGACGTTGTGAACGCCATTGACGTTCGAGAACTCATGCGACCCTTCGGTGGTCCAGGTGTTGCCCAACGGGATGACCAGCGCGGCCTCCCACTCCGGCGATAACAGCGTGCTCTCGATGTGCTTATGCGATTCGCCGAAGCCGGGCACTGCCCACAGTCCCTTGGCATCGACCAGACGGGCGTATTTCCCCTTCCACTGACCTTGCGGTCCCACCCAGGCAATGCGCTTGCCGCTCACCACGATGTCCTGGTCCGGGTCCCATTGCAGCGTGTAGACGTTCAGCACCGTGGCGCCGCGGATCACCAGATCCGCCGGCTGCCGGCCGAGGGCCACCTGCACCAGCGACTGCCGGATCTTCGTCTCTTCGCTGAACGCGATCGGCTGCGCGACTCGGGTGGCGGTAGGCACGGCCGGCGCGACGTCGGCGGGTGACGACGAAGATGCCATGACCATCAGCAGTGCGGCGATGAACACGTTTTTCATTCTGGACACTCTTACATGCCGCGGGTAGTGTAGCCAGTAGAAAAAAGTCCATGCGAACCGCGATCGACGGTTCCGCCATCGCGCCGTTGTTCGGCAACAATCCGGCCATGGGGTCGGCGGCACAGGAAATGATGAAAAAGACGGCAACCGCTTTATCGCCGGACGCCGCCCCGCATCCGCGCCTGATTCGCCAGCTCACGCTGCGCGATCTGGTCTTGGCCCAGGTGCTGAATGTCGTCGGCAGTGCCTGGGTGGGAATTGCCGCCGGCGTCGGGCGGGCCCAGTTCGTCATCTGGCTTCTGGCATTCGCGCTGTTCTACACGCCCATGGCCGTATCGGTGTTCCAGCTCAATCGCATCATGCCGTTGGAAGGCGGACTGTACGAATGGGCGCGCCGTTCGTACGGAGACACGGTGGGGTTCATGACCGCCTGGAACATCTGGGCGTATGCCCTGTGCTCCATTGCGACCATTCTGTTCCAACTACCGACGGAGATGACGTACATGATCGGACCGACCGCCGCGGGACTGCCGGAAAACCATCTCCTGGTACTCGCGCTGCTCAGCCTCATCGTAATGCTCCTGACACTGACCGCCGTGCGCGGACTCAACCTAGGCAAATGGATTCACAATGTCGGCGGCATCGCCGTGATGCTGGTCTTCACGCTCTTGATCCTGTCGCCGCTCTGGGTCTGGCTGCACGGTGTACCGGTGCACTATGACCCGGTGGAATTGCACCTGCCGCCCACCGATATGACGTCGCTCGCGCTCCTGGGTCAGGTGCTGTTTGCTTCGTGCGGACTCGAGTACATCGCCATCATGGCGGGCGAAACCGAAGGCGCCGAGAAGGCCGTCGGCCGTTCGGTGTTGCTGGCCACTCCCATCATTCTGTCGATGTTCGTGCTCGGCACCGCCGCCGTCGTGAGTGTGCACGGCGTGCACTCGGGCGTGCCGATCAACTACGTTGCGCCCATTCCGCAGACACTCACCTTGAGCTTCGGCGGCGATGTCGCCTCCATCGCGAGGATCGCGATCCTGCTGCTTCAGATTCGGATCCTGGGCGCGGCCAGCCTGCTGTTCACCGGCGCCACGCGGCTGCCCTTGACGGCGGGTTGGGATCACCTGATCCCGGCATGGTTCACCCGGCTGCACCCGCGCTTTCGCACGCCGACGAATTCAATTTATGTGACCGGCGCCGTCATCATCGCCCTGTTGGTTTTGGCAAGCGCCGGCGTGCATGCCGCCGAAGCGTTCGGCGTACTCAATGATGCAAGCTCACAGTTCTATGCCCTGGCATATCTCGCGATGTTCCTGATCCCGATCTGCGGAGCGCCGTCGCTCAAAAGCCGCCTGCCGCGTTGGACGGCGGTGATATCCGCCGCCGGCGTATGCGCCATTCTCTTCATTCTCGTGCTGAACGCCTATCCCTTCGTCGATGTCGCGAGCCCGGGACTGTTCGCGGCCAAGATCATCGGCGCGGTGCTGCTGGTCAACGCCGGCGGCCTTGTTTTCTACCGCTCACGTCAAAGATCCTCATCGTCAAAGTCACCGCCGGCCGGCGGCGCAATGTCGGACGGGGAGATGACGCGAAGTTGATCGATGCGACGGCGGTCCGCACGCACCACCCGGAACTCGAGTTCACCGACCAGGATCGTCTCACCGCGGCGGGGCAGCCGGCCGAATTCCTGCATCAGCAATCCGCCGATGGTGTCGTATTCCTCGTCGGAGAAGGCCGTGCCGAAATACTCGTTGAACTCGTCGATGGGCGTGAGCGCACGCACCGTGAATTCGCGGGCGCTTTCCCGGCGGATCGTCTGATCGTCTTCGACGTCATGCTCATCGTCGATTTCGCCGACGATCTGTTCGATGACATCTTCGATGGTGACCAAGCCGCACACGCCGCCATATTCGTCGACCACCATGGCGATGTGATTGTGGCTCAGGCGGAATTCCTTCAAGAGCACGTTGAGCCGCTTGCTCTCCGGCACGAACACCGCCGGGCGCATGTACTCGCGGATCTCGAACGGTTCGTCGCCGACGGTCTGAAGTCTGAGCAGATCCTTCGCCAGCAGGATGCCGAGTATTTGATCGCGGTCCTCGCCGATGACGGGGAAACGCGAATGCCCGGATTCCACCACCAACTCGACCAGCTTCTGCGGCGACTCATCGCGTTCGACGAACACCATTTGCGACCGCGGCACCATGATGTCGCGCACCTGCATGTCGGCCACCGCCAGCACGCCCTCGAGCATCACCAAGGCGTCGCCATCGAATAGCCCGCGGCCGCTCGCCTCACGCAGATCCTCGATGAGCTCCGCAAGATCGCGCGGTTCACCGGACATCGATTGCGTGATGCGTTTAAGCCAACGGCCGGTGCTGCCTGGACTCTGCTCGGACATGGGAAGAGGATACTAGATCACAGATACGGGTCCGAAAATCCAAGCCGATCAAGTATTTGCACCTCTCGAGCGGCCATTTTCCCGGCTTCTTCATCGAGTTCGTGATCAAAACCGAGCAAGTGCAGCACCCCATGTACCGTCATGTGCGCCCAATGTGCGGTCCGGGTCTTTTGCTGCTCGCGCGCCTCGCGTGCCACCACCGGCGCACAGATCACGAGTTCTCCGACGTAGTCGACGCCATCGCCGGCAAGACCGAAGCCGCCGAACGACAACACATTGGTGGGCTTGTCCTTGTGCCGATACTGCGCGTTCAGCCGCCGGCTCTGCGCACTGCCGACCACCCGCACCGAGAGCACGCTGGCGCCCCGCCCGGTTGCGCCCTGCCCGGTTGCGCCCTGCACGGTCGTGCGCCGCCCGGCCGCACCCGCCGTTCGTCTGCGGCCCATCGCGAAGGCTGCCGCCGCCCAGGTGTCGAACTCCGCGCGGCGCGGCACCCACGGTCGCCGTGCCGCGAAGGTTACATCGACGGCCAGTCTCGCCGCCTTGCCGGCCAGTCTCGCCGCCTTGCCGGCCGGTCTCGCCGCCTTGCCGGCCGGTCTCGCCGCGTTGACGGCCGGTCTCGCCGCCTTGGGCTCACGCGCCCTCA
>Ga0209208_10009464_pt1 | contig 12800 bp, 13 predicted proteins | sample S1TSphfallax_3_FD_187694 | JGI IMG/M metagenome (GOLD analysis project Ga0209208, IMG submission 187694) | Host-associated microbial communities from peat moss isolated from Minnesota, USA - S1T2_Fd - Sphagnum fallax MG (SPAdes) (version 2) | ecosystem: Host-associated > Plants > Peat moss >...
TCAAATATTAAAACACGTGGCAACACATCATTTGCCCTTAATTGTTACCAAAATAGTTGCATCTTAGTTGCATGTGACAATACGTATACAATGTAGTCAAAGGATGAAATGTATTTGTTGATTTTTTTTTCATACAATACCTTTTGTCATTTGCGACTAATTTATCACATGCGACTTGTCTTAGGCGACTACATGGATTTTAGTTGCAAAATGTTTCTTGCGACTAAAATTTAGTTACAAACACTAGTCGAAGATACACAATTTTCTTCTAGTGAGATCACAAACTCCAAGGGGAACAAAATTTGCAAATTTGCATGAAGATATACTTAAAGATGTGAACAAAGTTTTTGCAACTTAACCATAAGATCTAATAAAAGGTAGCTAAGATCCATTAGGACCACCAGGACCTCCAAGATATTTTGGATTGGCAAGGGTGAATCTAAGCAAGCCACCATTATCACCAAACAAACTTTATCATTAACCATTTAACTATCCTGAGTATGTCAAGGATTCTGACCCATATGGTCATGTCAAAATATTTAAAGTTGCCATTAGAACATATAGTGAAACAAATGATGAAAATTTTGTTAATCTATTTATTGTTACCCTCGGCGATATTGTGTCTAATTGGCATAACAATTATATGGGAGATTACCTATATTATACTTTTGCATAATTGCAACTAGTTTTTTGTAAAAGGTACATAAAAGTTCAGGATGATGAACAAGTTTACCTACAATTGAAAAACATGAAGCAAGAAAAGAATGAAGAATGGAAGTCTATTATGAGAGATTATTAAATTTGGCCAATAATCTTCAACACAAAACAACAAATAGTTTTTTAACTATTATTTTTAGATTTGGATTACAACCATATTTGCAGGTAATAATAGTAGGTATGAAGAGAAAAACTTTGCAACAACATAAAAAAATAGTTTTAGTTTGTGAAGAAGGAATTAATGAAGTAGAGGTCATAAACAATATATTAGTACCACGAATTAGTAAAATAGTATTAGCTCAAAAACCTTAGACAATCCCAAAGAAAATAAGAATGTATTGTACAAATTGTCACAATACAAATCATAATGTTGAAACCTATAGAGTCAAAGGAAAGGAAGACCATGTTCTTATAGTCTTTGAAGTTACTACTCAACATATTAAAGTACAAAGGCCTATGAGGTATTCCTATCATATTTGTGGTGACACTAGACATAAGATTATAGAATGTCCTAAGTACAATGATATGTAGAATATGTTTAAGAACAAAATAGTGAAGCCAACAAATAAACAAGTTGTGGTAGAACCCAAGGTTTCAAATCCTTCAGTCCATATGGTGGATGTGAATGTGGCCATCATTAGCAGCAAGGTTACTGAAGAATAGATGTTTAAGGACAAGAAGTCAATTAAAAAGAAGTTTGCTATTGACTAGGAAAAGGAGTAGAAATTAAAGTAATCTTTTGTCAAGATTATATAGGAGACTAAACAAAAGACCCACCATAAAGTCTTTTTCCAAAAAAGAAAGCACAATGGAGTATAAGTTGGGTAGGATTACCACAATTTGAGGTGTCCACAGAACCAATTGTATCACAAAGTTTATATGTTAATCTTATCAACAAAGTTATGTCTATGGAACAAATATTCCAAGATATTAGTAAACATATGTTAGAAACTACCTATACTTTGAGGTTAAGCCAATTGTTGAAAATAACACCAAATCTAAAAAAATATTTGTGGCAAAAATTGAAGCTAAAAAAACCTAATATAACTATTAAACAAATGTCAAAGCCTAGTGTAACCACAATGGTTGAAAACCATCTTGAACTAAAGACAACAACTATAGAAGTAGATAACCAAATGGTAGTTATCCAAGTATAAGTTGGGAAGAACATTGTTGAAGATGTTTTAATAGATGGAAAAAAAAATGTGAACATTATAACAAAAAACCTTTGAACAAAGTTAGGTTACCCAAACCAAGACCAACTCCATGCCACTTCATAATGGCAGATCAAAGTATGATTGGACCTTTAGGATTCATAAAAAAATTGGAAATTCACATACATCTTATTCCATATATAGCCACATTTATTGTTCTGAAAAACAATGTGGTAGATTCTAACTATTCTATGTTGCTAGGAAGACCTTGGCTCATAGATGCAAAGGTTACACATGATTAGGGTAACAATGTCATTACTATTCAAGGTAATGGAATAATTTATACAATATCAGTTAACAAGAAATTAGGAGTAGAAACCAGAAGGCCCCAAATACTTGTTTGTTATGACTTGATGGAAGGGTCAACAAATGAAGAAGAAGATTTAATCTTTGAGACATAACCATAACTATTATTAATTGGTACAATTACTCTTTCAAAAGAAATGATTTAATTATTGAATCTTGTAGTGTTAAAAATCAGAAGCATTGAAGAATTTGATCTAAAGCAAAGGATATCAAATGAAATAGCTACATAAGTGGTGCCTTTAACAATAAAATTAAAAGACTTTTGTGTCAAACCAGAGGTTTCATTGGAAAACAAGGTTTGTCTATAAACCTTTTACCATCATGGCCATGATGATATTCAAGTGGATGAGACACCAACAAACATATAGGTATAGAATCTTTAAATAATAGGTTGGATTTTGACTTAAGAACTATTTGTTAAGTTGAATCTTGGCATAGAAGCAAATCCATAATACATCAAGGTGAATTCACAATTGACAAAGGAGAAAACTAAAGAGTTTTAGATGTTACTTAAGGAGTTCAAGGATGTGTTTGTATGGAATTAAAGAGATTTGAAAGGCATACCTCTAGAATTGGCTCAACATAAAATTGAATTAGATACCTGAATTCCACTAACATAGTAAGGTACAAATTGAATCGTAATTATGTTGCAACTATCAAACAAGATATTGACAAACTATTAGTAACTAGATTTATTCAACCAATAAAAGAGGTTACACGGTTATCACCCATGGTGGTAATGCTTAAGAAGAATGGCAAATTAAAATTTTGCATGGATTTTAGGAAGCTCAATAAGGTCACAAAAAAAGATCCTTATACTTTGCCATTTTTTTTATGAAGTACTGAATACTATAACAGGGTGTGAAGCCTATTCATTTCTAGATGGATATTCAAAATACCATCAAATTTTTATAGCCATTAAGGATAAATGTATAATGTCTCTCATACTTTCTTCAAAAGTAACTATAGCTTCCTTGTGTTCAAACAAAGTGTCCCTTTTCATCGTTGTTGTGGCTATCCAAAAGTATGGTTACAATCTTGTTCGAAAAAAAGTGGTTAACAAATTATTGCATGCTTGATGCTAAAGGTAATTTACTAGTTTCAATATACATCCATAGTGTACTTCCACCTTATCATCTTCGCCTTGCTTTATCATTCATAATGCCATGTACACTTGTTCATTTGTTTGTATTTTTTGGTAACATTTATAGAATGCAACCTCAAGCTATTTAAATTTGCAAATTGGATGGGCTTTCATAAAATTCTATCCCCATTTGGATATGGCAACACAAAGTATAAAACAAAGTAAATTGATGATATATGCATCATGTTTTTCCCTATTGATTGAAATGGCCTTGCAAAAGACTCATACATAGGCATCAGGATCCATTCATGTGGTGTAGATGGGGTAGGGTAAGGATTTCCTACTTAGCAAAATATTTGATACTATGGGTGGTTTGACATGATACCACAAAAGGTACCACAAATTTCAAGTATCATTATGAATCTTGTATAATTATGTCTACCAATTTCATCCACTTATAGGAAGCCCAACATCATCTCCAATGGGCGATCGTTTACCCTTTCTATTCATTGTATGATTTTTTGATAGGAACAATTTGTGGCATCCAAGGGTTGTGCTTTCTTTCCAAAGAATCATCATCCTCATCCAAAGGCTCCCCATTATCTCTTACAATCCTAGCTTATGCAACTCCCAAAATTGGTTTGAATGGTGTTATAATGTTAACTAAAGGATTAGATATTGGAAACCACATTACAAGAGCACTTCCTATGCCACCATAACTAGAACCAAAATATGGTGCATATGGTCCAACATGAAGAAACATTAACTTTGGAAAACCTATGGGATTTTGCTCCATGACATTTCCAACAAAAGGAATAGAAACAAGTGGAAAAACTAGCTCTTCATGAAATACATCTAATAGTGTCATAAGATAAACCGAATTTTAAACATTCATTACTAAACTTCAAAAATGTATCGATATCAAATAAGGTTTATAATTAATCAATATTATTTGTGTAAGTAAAACTTGACTAGACTAATAAGGACAATTTTTGATTAGTGACCCAAACATTGACAAAAAATACAAGCTAGAAACACATGAAGAAAAACACATGTTAAAATCAAGGGTTATTAAAATTTCTTGATGGAATTCCTCCTCGTCCAAAATACTCATCCTCAAGGATTGTGCATTTTGTACCTTATAAAAAATCTCCTTTCCTTGAAAATGGTGCAGTTCATCAATTTGTTTTTAAAGTCAATCAATTTTGCTTTCTTTAGCATGTGGACTTTTCACAATAGTCTCATGGTGGTAATTGTGGATTAAATTCTTCCATAACTACTCCATGTTTATTGAAACAACAGATTTGCACAACAATATTCACACATTCCCAAGTTTTGGATTGATTTTAAACACACCATCTACAATCCATTAAAACACCAAATTCATGGTTATTTCAAGTAACCATAATACACTTCACAATACAATTTAAGAAACCAAAAAATATATTACAATTCATTTCATGATAATTTTTTTATGTTACAATTAATTCACATAATAATATGAATATGGAAATCATTGCAACAATCTATACTTCCTTAGTTTATTAAAAAAATTCAATCAAAATACAACAAAAAATTCCATGTTTTATTGAAATGTAATCAAACAACAAGATTAAATATGTGGTATTCCAAATTAGAATTTGTAATTTGCTACAAAGTACCTACATCTATCTCCTTATTCCAAAATTATGTGTCTAAAAATGTTCACTTTCCTAGAACTCCCTCCTTTGGGTCATCCCCAAGTCACCAACAACATGAATTAAAACTAAACAAGAATTCAAAATTCAAACTACCAATGTTCAATGATCAATCCTTATCCATGATGCATCATTATACATCCAAAAAAATGTAATATGCCTACTCCCTTAACATTACCCCCTTTGTACTTTGGATTCCATCCCCAAAATCCTTGTGGAACAACAAAAAATGAAATGAAATCATTATGTAATTAGTTGCCCAACTACAATTTATGTAGTTTCATTTTATACAATAATTAATGGTTTTATACCTATTTTTAAATATGCAATTTTGACCTCCTCCTCCACTAATTTACTTTATGGTTCCACTTCCAATGGTTGCATCTATGATTGTTCTACCTCTGTTGTTAGAGTGGTCTCCATCTGTTATTACTCTTAAATTATTTGTGGTTATTTCTCTTCCTGACTGACGCGCTCCCAAGTCACGGGGTGAAACCCACTTGAGAGTTTCACAAAGTCAAGTTGCGGAAGTTGAGACTTGGAGGCACGCTCCCAGCTTCCAACTCTAGAAAGGGGTAGAGGGTTGAGTTGGGAGCCCAAGGATTAGACTAGGAAGATGATTTAGTATATCAAGCTTGAATCTGCATCAAAACAAACCACAAAGTGGTTAGTTCACATTTCCGGGACACCCTTGGGTGTGGGGACAGGCCACGGGCACTTCGGACCACAAGACACACCACGGCCCGGACTCGAGGGAAGCCACCACCTTCCCCCATATAGTATTCTCTGCGCCACGTTTCGGGGACTACATCCAAATGGCTCTTTTTCCCGGGACTCCCAAGTTGGAGTCCCGAAATTGTCCCGAAACTGTCCTGGGTGGAGTCCCGGGACTTTGGGAGCTCATAACTCTCAACTGCAAAGTCTGATCGCGACAAGGTCTGAACCAAACTTGTAGCCCTCGTCGAGATCTTTTCAACGACGTATCGCACTCTCAATTCGGAGGTCGGGAAGAGGTCGATTCCCGACCTTTAGTGGTCAGGAGTCAAACTGCCAGTTTGACTCCCGGCCCTTCTTTTGCCCATAACTTGGGCTGCAGATGTCCAAATGGCCAATGCGAGGCCACTTTCGATATCTACGCTTCAAGACCTTTCCAATGACACCAAGAACACCCCAATGCGAGGTGTTTGGGCCTTTCTGTCGAGCTCTGAACATTCGGGAGTCCGGGAGGACTCCAAATCTTCACTTTTTCCAAGTGTCGGGCTTCACCCCCACACTTGGCCAAAGTAGGGTTGCGACACTGACCTCCTCCCTTGAGTACCTATGGTTCCTTAGTTTGCACTTCCTCCTCTTGAATTGTCCCATTAGACCCTATTTCATTATCTTCGTTTTGACCCAATGACTCTATACTTGTTAGACCTCAAAAAATAAAATTTGGAATTTTTTTTTATATACCTTTAGCTTGTACTTGAGGCTCCTCTCATTAGCTCTATGATAGGCCAAATTTTTCTCCAACTCCGTCGCAAAGTATTCTTCTACAACTTCCCACCACTCCTTAGACTCTACATCATAATCTTTCATTTTGTTTTTTGTTCTCATCATAGTGTAATACTACAACATCTATTCATAATCTTCCAACCTTTTCTTCACACTAATTGGGTCTAGATTCTTCTTTTTTCTCATTTATAATCTCCAATTGTGCTTGCAACTACTATAGATTCTTTTGATGCTCCATATTTTCCTTTAGCAACTTCTTTATCTCTACTTTTGTTATTGTTCTTATAAGTTTTTCAAAATTAAGCAAAGAAACATTCTTCAAATTAATTAATTCTATATCTGTTAGTACAATCTCCTTTTTTCTTTAGTTAGTGTTTTTACCTAATTACTCAAGGCTTCTTGTTGTTTGTAATGGAACAATGTTTCTATGCATTTTTTCTTTATGGATTCCTAGGCTTCAATTGTCTTCCTCAACTCCTTCAATTTTTTAACTTGTGATTTCATGAACCTTGTTTTCTCCTTGAATTTTGCATTCTTTTCCTTCACTTTGAATATGAATGTTTTGGTTTTTTGGTTTTTCTTTGTCCTATTCTTCCTCTAGATTTCTATATTGTGCTTATACTTTTTCTGAAAGTTGTTCTCCTTGTCCAATTCTTCTTGTAAGATTGCCTTCTCTTTCTCTTTTGTGGCTAATTTGTTCTTCAAAGTACTCACCTCCAAATTCAAGTTCCCCATATTCAGACTCATGATAACCATGGCCTGAAATAATTTAGTTGTTTTATTAACTTGCATTACTTCTGTTACTACTTCTTCCCTGGATTTTGGTGTATTTGTGTGTGTTGTAAGATTTTTAGATCCCTCTCAAGAAGATCCTAGCTCCTATACTATTCTACTCCCCAGCCCAAATCAAATGGTTATCCTTTTGCAGATATTGGTCTACTAGCTGGTACATGTAGTTTTAATGGTTTGAATACTACTAAAGGAGGTTGTGTTTCCATCCTTTCTGTGTGTAGTCCACAAGCATGCAAACCTCTTTGTATTTGTTGTTGTTGCAAATGTTGTGGACTTTCATGGCCCTCCATCTAGTATTCATAAATGTTCCCATTCGTTAGTGGATGCTCCTCAACCTCTAGAAACTTGGTATCATGCTCCCTCATTTATTTCTCTTATGGAGATGACATTTGTGGTACCTCAACATTCTACCTACTCACTTATACCAATGTTAACACTACAAATGGTGCCACTCTCCCTTTCATCATCTTCTAAGCCCTTGCCTCTGTGCCTTCTTGTTTTTTTTTAATCCTTGATCTTGAGGCTCCACCTTCTTCAACTTTATTTTTCATCTTGAGAGCACTCATGGGAGATTTAGCTACAATTTTTCTTCATTCTCCAATGTTATTTACATCTCTACTCTAGTTTTTGACTTTGGTCTATGGTTTATGTGGTTCTCCTTTCGGTGAATAAACAAATATTTAAAAATCTTTGCTAAGATCAAGGTTGATCAACATGTGTCCTTGTTTCCTTTATCCTCCTTGACATATTTGCACCATCGATTTAGCTCCCTACACAAACTATTGTACATAATTTGCACCCAATCTACCTTCTTCCTCTTCTTTACTTTCATCAATGTGATGGCATTCATATTGTTAAAATAAACCACCTTCTTTCTCTAATAAATCACATATATGATTATAGGGTCTCTCACCGAATATGGTAAACCCAAACTCTTTGCATTCCATTGATCTCTTGCAAAATTTATGGGTGCAATTCAATAACCTTATACAACATGTAATGTTACTATTTTATTGACTTGCTCGTTTGGGTCTTTTACATGGCCTTCTACACATACTCCAAAAACATTTACAATCAACTTCTTGCTAAATCACATACACTTTGTTTTGATAACCAAAATAGATATATGTGCCCTTAATGACAAAAGTGTTTAGAAATTCTAGCATAATATCTAGAATCAGTGCTTCCTAATTCATTAAAAATAAAGTGGTAAAATTTACCTTATAATCCACTCTTCTTTTTCACTAATGTCTTTCCAATTTTCTAGCCTCTCGACATGCTTATCATAATCATGTTTTGTTTGCATCCACATGAATTTGTTAAGATCCAAAATGAGAATACCTTTGTCTAGTAGTGTTGCTATGTCCATGATGGTTGCCCGTCTCCTTGCCTATGTAGCCTTTGGTGTAGTCATGCCAATCTCCATCACATTTGGTTGCACCTCTTTCAATGGTTGCACTCCCGCCTTAGGTACTTAATCCTCCTTTGCATCCTTTTGCAATGCCTATTCAACCATAGATATTGCTACTCCACACCTTCATCTTCATTCGATTCTTGAATGTACACTAGATCCACTAGTGTAGCTTTTGGTCCTGCTTGTTGATTTGAACTCCAACCTTTTCTTCGTCTTCACAAAAGCTTCATTTCATATGTCTTTTATCTATATATATCTTGAATTATGGAATGCACAATTTGTATTTTCTCATGGTACTTCTTTCCTTCTTCACATTCCGAAAATGATGGTGGATGCAACAACAACCTCATTGCCAATAGTTGAATGTTTTGCAATCCAACACTTTTTCCTCTTCTCAATTTTTCTTTTGCTTTTTTTTTTCCTCAACACTTTTGCTTCCTCCTCATGTCTCCGTTTGTGTTAACTTCTATGTGCTTCCTTCTCCCTTGCTATTTTCTACAATTTCTTAATCATGTTTTCTGCACTCATGCTTCTACGAACTCCATAACTTTGAAAAAACACACTTCTTGTAGCAAATGAAAATAACTTTCGATGATTATTCCATTTTTTTTCCTTGAGTTTCCCACTCATCCCATTCATTTTTTGGCATGCTTGCCATCTTTTAATTAATGCTTCATCCTTGAAATGATGGTGGCCCATCCCTACTACTTTTTGTGTCCTTATACAACCACATGGAAACATGTCACCTCATCATTATGAATGAACACTTCAAATTTCATCTTTCGATTACTTTACTCCCATAGTCCTCCTAAATTAATTATATTGATGTTGTTATCCTTGTACCTCTTCTACTAACTATGCCAATACACTTGCTGACTATGTTAATACATTTGTTGACTATATCAATATTTTTGTTAATTATGCCAATACATTTGTTGATTGTACTAATATTTCTACAAATTGTGCTGATACATTTGCTGACTATACCCACGCATCGATGCCTATGTAAATACATCTACTGAATTAGCTAATACCACCAATACACCACCTTCAAATTTTTGTATCACAGATTTTTCATTTTGTACTTCATGGTTCATCTCATTAAAAAACACCAATTCCTCGCTTTTGAAATGATCATTCAACAATTTGTTTGTCATTTGAAATTTAGAAGTCAATATTGTTTTGACCTTAGGATCTTCCATCCATTTTCTTCTTCATTGCCCCACATTCATGGTTTTGTGTTACACAATTTTCATCTTCCATTTCCGTATTAGAATCATCCTTTTGAAGTCCATCTCCACTCTATTCCCAATATATTAATATTTATTGTTCTAGTTTTTGAAATTCATATTTTATGTATTTGTATGGTTTGAGCTTATTCACATTGATTAACACATGATTAGTCTCAAACTTCTCAATTATCACCAATAACGTAATGTTATTTGGTAACACGTATTTACTTTTATATGGTCCAAACCATTTCCTAGGAAACTTCCGTATGTGTGACTTATTTCCCTTTGGAAACCACATAACATAATCACCAAAATTGAATTTTTTTTTTGGATTCTTTTGCTAACTCCATAATGTTCTATTCCACTACTAAATATCAGTAGTTTCTACAACTTGTTACAATATTCGTTCTCAATGCTTTTGCTTCCACCCACGTGGTAGCATAATATGTGGTTATAAGAATGTATTTATTTCATGTATATTGTAAATATAGAATCTCTAATCTTCTATCCTAGTTAAAAATTTGGACTAAAATGTAATAAAATTAAAACTAATATAGTTTGTTCATTCAAATGTACTTATAACTAATTTCAAAATTAAAAATCTAGTAATGAAAACATGATAAAACATTTAAACAACAATTTTTGATTATGGAAATATAGCTTTTCCAAAAATCCATATATTATTTTTTCATACTCCATTAAAACTCCACGTTCTACAATGATACAATGGTTTTCATCTCTTCCTCTTCTCTAAATGTTTCCCCCAACAAAAACAGTCTTATGTTCTATTCAAATTCAAATGGTGATAAAAACTATGTAATGTAGATAGTAATTCCTGGAACAATAACTAGGTAAATAGAAATACACTAACTACAAATTACCATGAATAACTACTCCCTTTTCATTACCCCACTCGCACTCTGAATTATGTCCCAAAAATTTGGAGAAAAAATGTGTTAAGAAAGCTAAATATGTTATTATTTCTAATCTTGTGATTAAAAAATTTGATATGTTTATACAACAATATGTTCTATCTGTACTACAACCTACTTTGCATGTACTTCAAATTGAAGCACTATTTGATTCTTTGTCGAATACATAGTTTGTTATTGCTTTTCTGATGTTTTTGTCGATAATTGTGTAATTTTTTGTTGATAGGCTGCTTTATGCTCTTATGATTACAACTTTGTTTTGTCAATTGTAGTTGTTATTATAACTTTAACAGATTTGATGTGATCTAATTTTGACCTTGTTGTTACAACTATGATATCACTTGTAACTTTTAATTTGACTACAAATCTATTGTAATCTAAGTTTGATCATGTTGCTACAACTTTAACACAAGCTCAATCCGACCTTGCTAATCCTCTTGAATTATATGTTCCTCAAGTTGTATATGCTCCCCTATTTATGTGGTTGTAGATGCATACTCCTAAAAATTGACTTCCTTTAAAACAAATTCTACTTGTTTTAGAGTTTGTTCAATGACCTCCCTTTTAGGGCTATCCTTTCCTCCTCTAAGGTTTCATGGCTCTTTAACTACTCTTGTACTTGATGGTCTTGCCTCATCTATATCCCCTCTATCTTCTTCCTCATTTGAAGTCTTTGATTCTCGAGACAAAACTAAAGGTTCATATTCAAATGATGGCATATTTTTTTCCATATGAAAAATCATGTGTCTATACAACCTTTCACTCCTCTCATACTTTCTACAAACCTCCCCAATATCCTTCCAAACAATGTCGTGAACTGCATCCCACCATAAGTCTACATCTCTTCCCTCCATTGATGATGCCTTGAGCTTTACCTAAAGCAAAGTATTATGCTTCTTGAATTCACTGTTGTTTCCAAAGATAATATTATAATTGAAGGGTTTTTTCCCTTGAATTTCCTTTAAAAACTTGTTTAACTTTTCATTAAAGACCATTTGCTTTTGTAAATTTTTGTCCATATGTGCATGCCTCTAGTCAACTTGCCTTTGTATTTCAATCTTAGCTTAATATGCATTGGCATTGTCCACTTTAAGTTCCTCCACCTCTTTCTATTATTTTAAGAGTATTTACTCCATGTTCTTGTAGTCCCCATGAAGTTTGTTATGCTATATACTTAAAGTATCCTTCTCTATTTTAAAACCTTAGTAATTAGCATTTATCTCCTTAAAGTTGTTTGTAAAGAATCCTTCTCTATTTTGATGTTCTCCAAATCCTTGTTCTGCTTCTCCATGTTATTGATTTTTTGTTTGGCTACTTAGAGTTCTACCAATACATGATTATTCTCATTGTTCCTATCTATAACTTTGTTTCAAGCCTCTATTCCTTCCCCAAAGGTCCTTGCAGATTTTGATTAGATTTATCTTTCTCCTCTATAAGCTCCTTGTTTTTTATCAGAAAGTTTAAGCAAAATATTTGTCATCTCGACACTACTACCAAAGTGGGGTGCAATTTACTAGCTTAAATCACTATAGGACCTTAAAAGTGAAATAACTTCATTGCATTTTATTGATTTCACTTTAATGAAACTTATTTCATTATAATATCATTATGTAGACATCATGTTTCATTACTAATTAACATAATTCACTATTACAATTCACTGTAATAAATAAGTTTATTTTTATATTTTTAAAAATATTTTATTTATGTTACTTTATGTTATCTTAACTATATAAAAGAACTGTGTCCGTCTGTCAGGCGATCCTTTAGGGGTCGAAGTGCAGTGACGCCTTTTAGGTGACAAAACCAGTTTTGGTCCCCCTTTTGTTTTCTGTGTACTGGAGTTATCCAGAAAGTCACCCTGTCTTTGGGCCTGCTTCCACTCACTATCCCCTCTTTCAGTGGTATCCGCAAAGAA
>Ga0209208_10009465_pt1 | contig 12798 bp, 11 predicted proteins | sample S1TSphfallax_3_FD_187694 | JGI IMG/M metagenome (GOLD analysis project Ga0209208, IMG submission 187694) | Host-associated microbial communities from peat moss isolated from Minnesota, USA - S1T2_Fd - Sphagnum fallax MG (SPAdes) (version 2) | ecosystem: Host-associated > Plants > Peat moss >...
TAAATAAAATATGCTACTATATATTGCAACATTTAAGTTAAGTGTGAGTTCACTTATTTTAACTCCTGAAAACAATTCAAGGCTCGTGTTCCAACAATCCAATTGACCATCCCTAGGCACAAGCCCTCCTCCATAGAACCCCTATAATTGTGTTTTTAAAAATAAAATAAATAAAAATTTATTTACATTACTTTAATACCATATTTGGTTTGACAAATTATTTTTATAATTTTAAAAAAGAATTAATAACAAATCATTTTTATGATTTTTTAATTTAATTTTTTGTAAAATTTTTCAAGGTGGCCAATAAAAATGATAATTTATGAAAATTCATCCGCGCTGCCAGTCATTCATTCGTTTTTGATAAAGTTCGCACAGTCCGCTCAGCATGGGATCATCGCTTGGGAGTGGTGGAAACTTGGGAACAGACACGAGAGCTTGGGAAACTTGATGTGAACTCAGCGAACAGATTGGGAACTTGGTGCGAGAAGGAAGAAGGAAGAAGGAGGCGAATCGGAAGAAGAAGACGAAGAAGAAGAAGAGGAAAGGAGAGGAGTCGTCGGTCGCGGAAGAAAATTTGTAGACGCGTTTGTTGTTGTCTGTCTCCAGGTACGATCTCCTTTTGTTGCTTCTCTTGCAATTAATTGTTCTGTTGTTGAAATGTCAGGAAGATGAGAAAACGGATATGGCAGTAATTAGGCAACTTTTGATGTCTTGATCGTTGCTCTTGGGACTTTTTTTGGCCTCTTTTGGAGAAGGTTTGGTTTCTTTTGTTTTCCAATTGTATGTTCGGGTTGAAGGACTCAGCTCGGATCTGTTGTTTGAGAATGAGAGACAGATAGACAGAAGGAAGACGAAAAAAGGCAAAGACAAGAAGAAACTTCAAGACCGTTTCAGGATGCAGCAACTGGTAACCTTCTTTGTTGTGCTTTGTTGTTGTTGTTGTTGTTGTGCAGTCTGTCGAGAGGACAAAGTTCCTGCCGGAAGCTTTTGGAATGCAAAGGAGAATAGTTGCAGAAGCCAAGCGCAAAATAGTTGATCCTCCTCAAGCACGGAAGCCCTGGGCGTATCACCGACGATCTGTTCTTTTGTTTTGTGCCTGAGGTTTCGTTAGGGCCAGGCTTGACTAAAGAGAGAGGATTCCTGAAGACTAATAAAAGACTACAAGATGGGAGGAGGTTTCAGGGCCTTACACCTCGTAAGGCCTTTTCTGTCATTTTTGCCCGAAGTGCAAACGGCAGACAGGAAGGTCCCGTTCAGAGAGAAAGTGATGTACACTGTTGTTTCCCTCTTTATCTTCTTAGTTTGCAGTCAGCTGCCGCTCTATGGTATTCACTCTGCCACTGGATCGGATCCTTTCTACTGGATGCGAGTCATTCTGGCATCCAATCGAGGCACAGTCATGGAGCTTGGAATCACTCCCATCGTTACATCAGGGCTTGTCATGCAGCTACTTGCTGGTTCCAAGCTCATAGAGGTGGACAACAGTGTCAGGGAGGACCGTGCCCTTTTGTAAGAATCTGTTTCATACCCAATTGTGGATTTCTCAAGTATTCCTCACTGCCTGAAGATAGCTGCACTGCCCCATTTTTTGCTGCAACCACAAGTGATAATTGCAATTAGCACATTCCTACATACATTTGTCTTGCATGATGGGTCTTCATCGGTAGACATGTTCACTTTGTCCTGTTCTGACTGTGACTGGTCATGGGTTGTTGGCAGGAATGGTGCCCAGAAGTTGCTGGGTGTACTGATTACAATTGGGGAGGCCGTGGCATATGTTTTGTCGGGCATGTATGGAGATGTGCGGGATTTGGGAGCTGGCAATGCCATTCTCATAATTGTGCAGCTCTTCTTTGCTGGAATCATAGTCATTTGTTTGGATGAATTGTTGCAGAAGGGTTATGGCCTTGGCTCCGGCATTTCACTCTTCATTGCCACCAATATATGGTAGGTCTAAAAGTGCCTCTATCTTTTATACAGAGTCTCTTCTATCATGATTTTGAGGAGCAGATTTTTAAGGTTTGAATCTGGATAACAGCTACTCGTTGGAAATGTTTTGTTGACAGTGAGAACATCATCTGGAAGGCTTTCAGCCCTACAACCATCAACAGTGGGCGTGGAGCAGAATTTGAGGGTGCTGTCATTGCTCTTTTCCATCTTCTGATCACAAGGACAGACAAGGTTCGGGCTTTGAAAGAGGCATTCTACCGACAAAACCTGCCAAATGTCACCAACCTTTTGGCAACTGTGCTAGTGTTTTTAATTGTCATCTACTTTCAAGGATTCCGAGTTGTTCTTCCTGTTCGATCCAAAAGCGCTCGTGGGCAGCAGGGATCATACCCAATCAAGCTGTTCTATACTTCCAACATGCCTATTATTCTTCAGAGTGCTCTCGTCTCCCAACTCTACTTCATCTCACAGGTTCTTAATCATTGACTTTCTATTTTGCAATAGAGACATGTGGTAAGGGGTTACTGCCATCAGAGGCTGGCTGGCCAGACTAGGACATTGAAATTCACTCACTTGAAGAGCAGGGGAATATCCTGGAGGGTTTTGAGAGAAGGCTTGTCTATCCACCTGGAGAGGATGAGCAATTATCCTGCTCTACTTGGAATGTTAATCAACAGATACATGCCTGACTACTGACTGCGGTTGTCAGAAAGATTTCATACAGCACTTTTTTTGGAATCAGCTCGTCTGTCACAAGGAGTGAACCCCAATGAATTTGAAAAGAGGATCTTATTGTGCTGGTCTCTATTGAGTAATTGCTCTTTCGAGCTCCTTTTGGCTTACATCTGTTATTGCGCATATGTTCTGGTGGTTGCAGTTGTTGTACAAGAGGTTCAGTACCAACTTCCTTGTGAACCTTCTCGGCAAGTGGAAGGAGTCAGAGTATTCACAGAGTGGTCAGCTCATTCCTGTTGGTGGCCTTGTGTACTATATTACACCTCCTGCCAGGTAATACTCAGCTCTGAAGTTCAAGTACCTTATCGTCTCAATGTTTGGAATTCTGTCAATGCTGCTAAGTTTCTACATATCTATCCCTTACATTAGGTATCCCCCTTGTTTGATCCATTTGTATGTACAGATAGAAATCAATGTAGCAATATCTTGTACCTGTTGAGAACTGTTTTACCGGATTGCAAAGCAAACATATGTCCTTACAGCATGTCACTTTGTGGGTCCAAATCTTCAACCTTGATAAGTATACAGAAAGAATGTGTATACACTGATTCTCTGTGTGTGATTGACTGTTCAGTTTTGGAGACATTGCTGCCAACCCCTTCCATGCCCTCTTCTATTTGACATTCATGCTCACAGCCTGTGCACTCTTCTCCAAGACATGGATTGAAATCTCTGGATCATCAGCACGTGATGTTGCCAGGCAGCTCAAGGTATTGAACCCTAAAAAGTTGTTTTGATGTGAATAAGTTGGCAACTATGTCATAAAAGTGACATAGGAACTCAGCAAACTGAGATGATTATGCTCCTGTTTGCTGGTTTGGTGCTTCTCCAGTTGTTGTACATGGACCTTTTATTCTACTTTTCATTTACCATCTGTTGTTTGTGCACATCAGGAGCAACAAATGGTCATGCCAGGGCATCGGGAGTCCAACTTGCAGAAGGAGTTGAATCGGTATATTCCAACTGCTGCTGCCTTTGGGGGAATGTGCATTGGAGCTCTTACAGTTGTAGCTGACTTCATGGGTGCAATTGGTTCAGGAACGGGAATTCTGTTGGCTGTCACCATCATCTACCAATACTTTGAGACCTTTGATAAAGAACGGGCCAGTGAGCTTGGCCTCTTTGGTTTCTAGTATTGCCCTGATCATCATTCCTCAGCTCTTCCTAGCATTTGCACACTTAGCTCACTGTAGGTCAAATTTTCTGTTTTACTGACATGAGACCTCCAGAGATCCAAGAAAAGGGTCTATGGTTGACATAGATTAGGTGTTACTTAGTATTTGAAGAGGCTATGCAGGGTTATTGTCTTCAGCCAATGATTTGAGAGTGTCCTTGTCAAATTTTGCATTGATACTACTTAATTTTGCTCAACCTTGATCATTCACACAATGTTTGGACCCATATTCTGGCAGTGGTTGAGGTTGAGATTTCTGGCTTTATATACCTTGAGTCAAATTTTGCAACCTTTAGGTTGAGCTTTCAAGTATAGATTGATTTGATTACAGCAGGCTGTCTTGGAATATTGTCTATGTCCAGGTTCTACCTTCCACAGTATTGCTGGTCTCACAGGTTCTCACAATGATAAGAGTTGGGTTGGAGACTGCAGATTAGGGTGGTTGTCACTTGTAACAAGGCTTCTATATGTGTTCATGAGAAATGACATGTGGGTGCATCACTAGTGATCAATTAAATCTAGTGCCCACTTGAGTATAACAGCATTATTTACTGCTGTGCTTTTCTTGTCACCCCTGCCTCAGGCCCAAACAAGTTGATGGTCTACTTTCACATTTTCCTACTGCAAATGTGTCCATGTTCATCACCACATGCAAACATGTAAAGGGAGAGACATGCCTGTTCTTGCAGAGTTCTTGATGAGAAAAATTTTAGGAGTAAAACTGTGGCATTAAAACAATAATTGAGTAGTTAACAAAACAGCATAAAACAGTGAGTTTCAAGTGCTGACTGCAATGCAAAGCCAAATTCAACAATCATTGTGAAAAGCACCTCTGAAACATCAGTACTTGAGTTTGACCTGGAATTACGGCAAAATATATGGTAGGCTTTATGCATTGACCTGTAGTTAGAGGATGTGAGGGACGGACAGGCAGACAGAAGAACCATATGGTACAGCTATGCAAAGAAATCTTCCATAAAGATAAAAGTATCTTATGGAGTTATATATGATGCAGCAGTTTGAATAGAGAGGACAAAAGATTAATTTCAGTATCATTTCTGTGTTAACTTGTCTGTGACCAATGAATTTGACAAAGGACAAATGTAATTGAGTGCAACATAACTATCAAGCTTGTAAACAGCCTGACATCAATGCAGAAAACGAAGAACAGAATTGAAGAGAGAAGCTGTACTCACAAACCAATGAAAGGTTGCTCAATAAGGCTTGTGCACATATCAATTGCAATTGCACAGAGTGACAAACATATAAGAGAGAAAACAGGAGAATGGTAGTGACCTCTACCCTTTGCCAAACATGCACTTCAGCCCACAAAGGCATTATCAAATGCCAGATCAAAATCTGATGAGGAACAAAGCTAAACTTTGAAGCCTCGGCTGTTACGGCGACCTCGGGCCTTCTCAAACTTTCGACCCTTGGCGCGTGTGTAAGGCTTAGTATTACTGTGTGGCACACCTGGTGCCCTCCCAAAGTGCTTCACTGCCTCCCGAGCATTCTTGGGCCCCCGCAACAAAATCTGCATCATTGTTAAGACCATTCTGTTTTAAGCAACAAACCTAGACCCATTTTTAAGCTATGACTTTGCCTTTGAATGGACTGGTTTTATAGTTCAATTTGCCAGTCCCTGAGAGTGAGCATTAAGTTGTGGGCATGATACTATTTGCAAAGATCACAAGTAAAGTTACCAGATTCCAGGCACAAGACTATTGTAGCCTCCATCAGTAAGATATCCAGCTCTGACTGAAGGAAATAAGCTAGAGGAATAAGATCAATGTCAATTCTCAGTAAATGTGAACAGAGATACATTGGACCAGAAGGTGGGGTAGATTCTCTGATGTGTACTTACAGTGTTTGATCCAGTAGGTGCACGGAGAGCAAGCTGATCAAAAGTGAGCACTTCCCCACCAGCCTTTAGAATGCGGGCTCGTGCAGTCTCAGTGAAGCGAAGAGCTGCCACCTTGAGAGCTGGCACCTCATACAACCTTGTGTCATCGGTCACAGTCCCAACAATCACGGCAATCTTATCTTCCTGCAAAACAAATTTAACGATCTTCAAATATCTTCAAAAGTATTGAGAACCTCAAATGTAAACGACCTTCAGAAAAGTGATTCCACAGATATATATCTCCAGCAGCATGATTCTCCATTACTTCTATGGTCATCTCTCAGTTGACAACCTAGTTGACACCTAAAGATAGAATGCACCTTTGTGTAATTGCACTCTGCACAAGATACACTACTAGGTAATGGGAAGAAGAGTAGAGAGGATGAGCTGACCTTTCCAGCCATGTATCTGACTAAGCGGGACAGAGAAAGGGGGGGTCGGTTAGTCCTGCTCATAAACAGGCGCTTCAACACAACAGCATTGAACGAGCTTCCAGTTCTCCTAACCAAGAAACGGTACAGCTGCAATCCTCCCATGCTTTATAATCAATTCAAGGATAGAAAAACTAACAACCAGAGAACTAAGGCTGTCTCTCCATACACCTCACCTCAAAACCAAAAATCAGGAAAAGCACACATGTAGTGAGGCCCCCAAAAGATTACAGTTAGCCACATACAAATGGAGACAGCTCAAAGAATTTCAATGCACTGCTGGTGAACATTCTGCCCTTCACAACAATGATTCACAGCATGTACAGGAGGATATCAAATGAGATGATGATCAGAGAGTGTCTTAAAGGATTTTAGTTCGTACCTTCACAAGAAGCTTTAGGTACACATTCTCACTCTTTGGTGCAGTGCGTTTGGTCTTCTTGTTGCGACCGCCTGCTTTCAAATCGATACCCTAGCCATCCAAAAACCATGCAAGCGCAGAGCAGTCAACGAAAAAGGAAGATTCATACAGTAGTTGGAATCTAAACCCAGACTAGAAAATCAGTCAGGATTCCAAATAGACATACCAAACCCTAAAAACCATGAAGAAGAAAGTTCACGGATAATGGAGATATGGAATTAACACAGAGATCAACAATTCAAGCCTAACCCTATTTGAAACACGAACGCGATGAAGGAAATTTCAAAACACATGTAGAAATCATCGTTGCCATTGTCTGAAGCTCACACACTGCAAAAGAAAAAATGCACTAGTGCTCTCCAGAAATCATCGAGACAACATCTCCTTGAAGGAGGAGGAGCGAGAACCCAAATCCATCACAAAGAGAAATAAAGGAAAAACCCCGTACACAGCAGATAGAAGCCTTCAGAAAAACAGACATGAAACTTACCATAGCTTTGGAAAGCGTCGCTCCTCGCAACCGTCGAAGTACGGAAGTCAACAATGCAGAAAACACGCGCCAACAAAGAAAGAGTAGTAGTCCATGAGAAAGAGCCTCCTTAATGTGGTGAGCGCCAAACCCTAAAAAGAATCTGAGCCGTCCATGTAACATCTTGCAATTTCGACTGGCGAGATCACCGTCACTGGTCCGATCGGACGGCGCTGAGTGGGAGAGAAGCTCCTTGTTAATGATCGTAGCTAGGGTTTAGAGACCTTTTCTGTCCGGTGTGTTGCAGAGCTCGAACGCGAGCTCCCTCCTCGTTTTGTGCCGTCGTCATGGGTCGTCGTAAGTGCTGTTCTATCTCTCTTTCTTTGCTTATTTGATGATGTACTTGTGATTTTTTCTAGCTTTCCTTTTCATGTAGTCTAGGACTAAAGAGATGAAGGTCGCCGCCAGGCTTTGTAGATGGTCCGCAGGGCTTGGATTTGTTTCTCGTTGAATGAATCCTCTTCTTCTTCTTCTTCTTTCGGTGTGCGCCTGCGATGAATGCAAGCCTCTTGCTCATGGCTTGCATATATATGCATTTGTTGTATTTTTCTTTTGGTTTGGCTGGAACTGATACAACTTTTTTTTTTCCCTGGTTTCTTTTTTCTTTTTTTTTTTGGGTAGATTTTTCTCTGCAATCACTTTCATTTGTTTTGATGCTTTGCAAGTCAAACAACATGTGTGACATGTCTTAAATCGGTCATGGAGTTCTTGTGCTGTGATCGGTGTTTAGTCCCTCTACATCTTGTCTTCATGGTCAACTTCTGGTGTTGCCATTCCTCATAGCTTTTGGAGAAAAAGAGATCGATGGATCTTGTTGACGGTTGTTGTTTTTGTTGTTGTCGTCCTTTAGAGTTTATGAATCAACTGATTTGATGACTTCGTTGGCAGGCCCAGCAAGGTGTTACCGGCAGATCAAGAACAAACCATACCCGAAGTCCCGATTCTGCCGGGGTGTGCCAGACCCAAAGATTCGCATCTATGATGTGGGCATGAAGAAGAAGGGAGTAGACGAATTCCCCTTCTGTGTGCACTTGGTCAGTTGGGAGAAAGAGAATGTATCAAGCGAGGCACTTGAGGCTGCCCGCATTGCCTGCAACAAGTATATGACTAAGTTTGCTGGCAAGGATGCGTTTCACCTGCGAGTGCGAGTTCATCCTTTCCATGTGCTCCGGATCAACAAGATGCTTTCATGTGCTGGGGCTGATAGGCTTCAGACAGGAATGAGGGGTGCCTTTGGAAAGCCACAAGGTGTCTGTGCTCGAGTTGCCATTGGGCAGGTGTTGTTGTCAGTGCGCTGCAAGGACAACAATGGAATCCATGCCCAAGAGGCTCTCCGCAGAGCCAAGTTCAAATTCCCTGGTCGCCAGAAGATCATCCTTAGCAGGAAATGGTATGTCCTAAAGACCATCTAGTGAATCATTTCTGTAAGATAGGAACTATCGATGTGACTATCCAGTGTTACCTTCAAAGTGTTATTGTGGAGTCTTCTCAAATAGCTATGAGTCAGCATGAGTTGGTGGTACATATGTTTGGGGTCCCTAAGAATGTGTTCCCTTTAATGGTTTTCTACAGGGGTTTCACAAAAATTTTGCGGACGGACTATGTCAAGTGGAAGGAAGAAAACCGTTTGCAGCATGATGGTGTGAATGCTGTGGTATGTCTCTTCCACATCTCTTTTGGGGCATTTTTGGGTTGAATCAACAGGTGCATCCTTCTGTACTGGAGAAGGTTTTGTATCATTGTTACTTTCTTTCCTGAATGCATTGATTGTTGTATCATCTGACTTGTGCAGCTTCTTGGATGCCATGGGCGACTGTCGAACAGAACACCTGGGAGAGCCTTTGTAGATGCTGCTGTGTCATCTGCCTAGGGTAAAGCTGACAGAAACTAGAAACATTAAACTTGCATATGTGCAGTGAAACTGGACTCAGGGCCTTGAAACCATTTATATACATGGAAATGTTTGTTTGTGAGCATTTGAATATATGATCAAATCCTTGCACAATCAATGCTATTACACCTTTTATGGGTCCATCTATGGTCAATTGATAAATGGGGGATGAAGCTTTAAGTTCAAAGTACAGATTATAAACAAGCCTACAAAACACATGCATATGCAAATTGAATGAATGCTTAATACTATGTGCTAAGTTTCCAAATTGAAGTGACATTCTATCTTGGATGGATTTCCAAACTAGTTTGAATTCAATTCAATTCAAATTTCATGCAATGTCATTTAATATTTTCATTCAAATGAAAGTTAATTTTCATAAAATCAATTCATTTTTTTCAGTACATGATCAGTTGATCACTGGAAGTCTGCTGTAGCATGGAGCTCAAGTGCAAGTGAATAAAGCTCCAAGCGCAAGTGAATGAACTTAAACTTACAATGGTCTGTTTGCTTTCTAAATTTTGAATTTGACCCTCCATGAAACAAAGATGATGGAAGTGTGTGGTTTTCAATGTGAGGTCTCAGGTGCAAAGATTGAATTCAGTAGTTCAAATCTTTGTACACCACACACACACACAACCTGTCAGGAAATTTGAAGAACTCATTTCTTTTGTTTCCATTTGTAGGTGGGTCTTAGAGTGATAGCAAAAGAGGATTTGTTTTTTGACACCAACCCAATGAGTCTGTGGGAAGCACAAGAACCTCATGCCAGGGGGGGGGGGGATCTTTGGATTAATCCAAGCTTATTCTAATTTTATTTATATTTAAAATTAGGATCATTTCCATTTCTATTTATGATTTTTTTAATGTGAAAGGTTGTATTTATTTTTTTGTTAAAAATTAAAATTTAATTTTATGAATAGTTAGCTTCAAATCAATCTTTAAATTTTACTTTTTATGATCACTTCCATGAAAAGCTTATATGTGGCTAAACCTTTAATTATACCCTTTTCATTATATTTAGCTAATGACCATTTATTAATCATAATATTTATTATAACCTTTGAGTAATGGTTATTAGCTATATAATTTTAGTTATATTAGTTATGAAATTAACTTACTAGTTATATTATGAGATTATATTTAGCTTCACTTTGAAAAGGAAGTTTTAAAAGGGTATGTAAGAAAGAGATAAAGATAATGGTAGAGGAGAAAGTTTTGAACATGAATTTGAAAAATAGTTGTAACTTAAGCAAAGCTAAATGGTAAAGGTAATGTGTCTTTTCATATCCATGTAAGTAGTTAGGGGAAAGGAGTGAGATAGTTAGGATGCACAACACTCATGAATGCCTTGACACCATTTTGTTGTGTGAAGATCACCAATTGAATACACTAAGTGTGCATTCTAACATGCATAAGGTCTCTTTTCCTAACTTAATGCATTGTTTCCATTCAATAAAAAAAAGCTCTAAATATCCTTGTTAAATATTAGAAATTGGCCCCCCTATGACAATTTTAGATGTCTACAATGGTGTGTGGTTAAAAAGTCATAAGTAAATCATCACAAAAGGACCCAAAAACTCCCACTTCATCAAACAATTCATGTTGCACGAATATCATCGAGATGATACAACACTTTCTACATTAAAGTTTGAAGGGAATTCAAGTATAGTAACAAAAAATGTCACTAAATAATACCAATATTAATTCCAACAATTGCTAGTCCAAGGTCACTTTTGTATGGTGTGAAAGAGGTGTCCACATGATAAGGCTGAAATTCCAAAATTATTGCATATGAGATGTCACTTGGAGGGGGGGGGTCTAAATACAAATTTTACATATAAATTGTCAAGTTCTTTAATTTAGAAAGAAAAAAATGTTCAATTGATTTACACACTCCCTCTACAATCAACTGAATACTTACACAATGGTAATAGACACCATGACTAGGGAATGCCAAAAATTCTCTAGCAAACCTAACTTTGTTGATTTCTCCCAAATACAAATATATTAACTATCATGGTAGGATGATTTGAATCAATAGTGGTGACAAACTCCTCTAAAAATTTCCATCTTATTATGCTCTCAAACTTATAATATCCCATCCCAAGTGTGATGACATGAATTTCCCCTAAACGTATTTTAAGAGATGAATCTACAAAAGGTTGTTTTGAAATAATTTCTTAAATGACATCATACAATTTTTCACCATGCCCAATTCTCCAAATAAATGAGTGCACTTGTCTTATCATCTAGCATGAATTGAATTGCTAGTATGGACAACACAACATCATGTTCTAAAAGAGGATTTCAAGGAGCAAGGTATGGGATCATTTCCCTAATGTGGTCTGATACTTTTTATAGCCTTATCAATTCTAAGAACAAAACCAAGAAACTTCCATATCTTATATTTGAACACAACTCCTCCCACCAAAATGTATCCCACAACTTATGAATTGAACATAGAATTAAAAATTGAGCATTGAATAATCAAAAAACACCTTAGCCTTGTGTAAAAGTAATTACTCAATGCAAGAATAAAAGAATAGAAATAAAATAGATGTGTGAAAAAAATCCAACTATAAACCTTGCAAAATTTTGATCCCTTAATGTTGAAGGAAATAGTATGGATATTATGTTTAAAAAAAAATTGTACCATACACAAACGACATGGAAATAAAAAATGAAAGTGCCATTGTTGTTGATTTCCCTAATGTTAAAAATGTCACAAAGAAATAACATTAATTAAAATGATATGCAATATGGATCTCAAATTCACCTCCAAACCTTTGTTTTCTCCAAATGTTGGGTTTTTGTAAAGTGAGAAATTTTTCAAATTGTGAGGATCGAGTATTGAAACAACAATATTCATTGCACATGATTTGAAAAATAATAATTTGAATCATAGTAGCAATGAATGTAGTAATGAATGTTGTAGTAAAGGTGGCCAAATTGAAAACCCAAGATGAAATTATTCTTACTACGAATAGGGGTGGTAAAAAGTAATTTAACCCTTTGTTATAACACAATGTACTCTTTTGACCTTCTTTTCCCATTTTGCGTTCAATTTTTTTAACAAACTAGGAGTTCTAGTCCCTTGTTTGGCTAACTTTGTGGATAACTTTATTGTGCAAAGGTTAATATTAATGATAATTGTGTAAATATAATAACACTACAACAAAGGAATGAAGTGTATCCCATGTAGATTTTCACCCCATCATGTAGATCTAGCGACTTTTCTTGAATAATGAAAAGTACAATATATTGTTTTTGGTGAACAAACTAAAGAGAGAGAGAAATAACTATGGTGAAAATTTCAAATTTAACTTGACAACCTTCTTAACCATGATCACCTTTCATTTGCCAACTTCCCAATTTGAAGATAGTGGTGTGTCCCATGATATGATCAACACCACCTTCGAATATGACCTAAGTTTATACCATACTCCAATAATAGATTTTGAAAAATAACACACTGACATTTCTTGCACCCTCTTTACAAGGTTTGTTTTCTCTGTCTTTTCATCATACATATGTACCTCGAGGAAAGGCCAATACAAAAGCACCAACAATCTAGGTGTGTATATTCAATATCCAGCTGACATAAAACATTATATACTGACGCAATACAGGGTTTGAATGACCACTCATCAAATCCAAAATAGAGTACATTTGTAAGAAAATTCAAGTTTTGTAATTAACTCAGCCCCAAAAGATGCTATACACATTTTGCTTGCACAGCAAATGAGTATTGATCATAT
>Ga0209208_10009466_pt1 | contig 12798 bp, 7 predicted proteins | sample S1TSphfallax_3_FD_187694 | JGI IMG/M metagenome (GOLD analysis project Ga0209208, IMG submission 187694) | Host-associated microbial communities from peat moss isolated from Minnesota, USA - S1T2_Fd - Sphagnum fallax MG (SPAdes) (version 2) | ecosystem: Host-associated > Plants > Peat moss >...
TAGCGGCCCGCAAGCACGGGCGAATCGACCAGCGTCTCCAGGCTGACCGTCTTGAAGGCCGTAGTCCCGCTCTTGGCAGGTCCGCTCTTCTCAAGCGCGGTGCCGAACCTCCACCCATCGGGCACCGTCACCGAGGGCGTCAGCATCACGGCGCTTGCGTCCGCGCCATCGGGATAGACGACGAGAGTGTTCCAGCTCAACATGGCCAGATTGGCGCTGGTCGAGGCACCCGCGGAGAAGCCGGACGCCGCCGCAGTTGCCAGAAAGTCCATCTTGATGTCCAGCTTCGTCACGCCGTCCGGGACCGTGATGTGGAAGGCGAACATATCCACCTTGTCGCGCTCCCACTTGATCGGCTTGCCATTCGCCGTGATGAAGAACCCCGCGAAGTTCTCGATTGGCCCCGTCGGCCCATGCTCGCCGGGAATCCACTTCGGATAGACCAATGTCAGCGGGCCCGCCGCGACCGGCATCGTCTCGGTCGCGTGCAGGATACGGCGCGGAGCATCGGTCAGATCGACGCTTAGCGTTATCGGCGCACTCTGCGCGCACGCCGCCCTGACTCCAGTCGCGAGACACACGCATACCGCCGCCGCGCCCGCACACCTCGACCAACCCAATGTCCAACCCGCCATGTAGATTCCCTCTTTGTCCCATCGTTGAGCTTCCCCGCACAAATCGATGTGTCATCCTGAGCGAAGTAGCCCCCGCGTTTGCGGGCTACGAAGTCGAAGGATCTGCGGTTTTTCACCCGATCGATGCGATGCATCTCTGGGGACACCTTCCAGTCTACCGTTCCTGTCCGCGCCGCACTCCCGTACGCCGGTCGGGTACACTAACCCCCAACCGACATGAACCCATACGCCGCCGTTCTCGCCGTCATCACCCTTACGCTGCTGGGGGTCTCGCTCGGCCGTCTGAAGAAGACCAAGACCAAGGCCGACTACCTCGTCGCGGGCCGTTCGCTGCCGGCGTTTGTTCTGATCTTCACTCTGCTCTCTTCGTGGATCGGCTCAGGCTCCCTGCTCGGCGGGGCCGAAAACGCCTACAAACACGGCTTCGCCGCTCTCTGGCAGTCGGCGGGAGGATGGACCGGCCTGCTTCTGATCTACTTCATCGCTCCACGCGCGCGGAAGTTCGCGCAGTTCACCATCCCCGACCTCCTCGAAGCCCGCTACAACCAGACCGCCCGCGTCCTCGGCGTCATCGCCATCCTCTTCACCTACACCGCCATCACCAGCTACCAGTTCATCGGCGGTGGCGACATCCTCCATCTCGTCTTCCCCGGCACCATCACCGCGAACCTCGGCAAGTACATCATCGCCGCCTTCGTCATCGTCTTCACCGCCATCGCCGGCATGTCGTCGGTCGCGTACATGGACGTCGTCATCGGCCTGCTCGCGACCGTCTCCATGCTGGTCTCGCTGCCGGTCCTCGTCCATCTCGCCGGAGGCATCGCAGGCGTCCACGCAGCGCTTCCCGCGACCCACTTCCAGGTGCTCGGCGACCTCACCCTTGCGCAAGGCTTCGAGCTCTTCCTTCCCACCTGCCTGCTCATGCTGGGCAACCAGTCCATGTACCAGAAGTTCTTCTCGGCCAAGTCTGAAAAAGACGCCAGCCGCGCCGTCGTCGGCTGGTTCATCGGGGCCATCATCCTTGAGACGGTCATCGTCGCCATCGCCGTCGCCGGATCGGCACTCTTCCCCACCGGCGAGGTCCATGACCATCCCCGCGAGATCCTCGCCTACTCCGGCATGAACGCGCTTCCCACCTGGCTCGGCGTCTTCCTGGTCGGTGCCATCTTCGCCAAGATCATCTCCACCGCGAACAACTATCTCTTCTCGCCCGCAACCAACCTCGTCAACGACGTCTTCGTCCGCTACATGGAGCGGGACGCTTCAAACAAGCGCATCCTCATCGTCAGCCGCCTCATGGTCGTCCTGCTCGGCCTCTGGGCGCTCTATCAGTCCCTGCACACGGAGTCCGTGCTGAAGAAGTCCCTCTACGCCTACACCATCTACTCCGCCGCGCTCACGCCGGTCATCCTCGCCGCGTTCTTCTGGAAGCGCACGACAGCCACAGCGGCGGTGATCTCCATCGCCGCCGGGACCCTCGTCACCGTCATCTGGGACTCCGTCTTTATCCATTCCCATCTGCCGCGCCTGCTGACCGACCGCGACGCCATCTTTCCCGCCCTGTTGACCTCACTTTTGTGCCTGGTCTTCGTCAGTCTCGTAACCCCGCGGCCGACCGCGGCCCAACTCGCTCCCTTCGCGGACGGCTGAAGATTCACACGCGGATAAGCCCCGCCGTTTACACTTCATCATCGGACTCGCGCATCCAGGCCGAAAGCTAAACTTGCAGCACAAAGACAACGAAAGAGAGAGCAACCATGACCGATGAGATAAAGAGCACCTTCCCCGAGTTCGTTCCCTACAGCGAAGGCTTCTTCGCCGCCATCGCTGACGAAGACGAGGAGGACGAGGATGAGGATGAGGATCTTGAAGACGATGATCTTGAAGATGAGGAGCCGGATGACGAAGACCTCGATGACGACGATCTTGAAGACGATGACCTCGACGACGACGAGGAAGAAGACGACCTCGAGTACGAGGATGATGACGATGAAGACGAGGAAAATGAGGACGACGACGAGGAATAGTCCTTCATCCTCGCTCAGTGCAGCATCGTAGATGCTATAGAGCTGTCTTCGCCCTATTGTTTGTCATTCCCGAAGAGAATCTGCGTCTAGGCCCTTCGAACCATGAGAAAAGCCGCTCAAAATCAGGCCGAAGCGAGTGAAACGGGCAGCCTGACCTCCGCAACGCAACCCCGGGTGTCCGCGCGATTGGTCAGGCTGACCGCTCCCTTATGCATGAACAGTATCTGCTGCGCGAGCGCAAGCCCGATGCCGGTGCCGGCGGGCTTGGTGGTGTAGAAGGGCACGAAGAGATTGACCGGGTTCAGCAGGCCCAGACCGTTATCCACAATGCGGATGATGGCCTGGGGATGGGGGCTCTGAGTCCCGGGGCCGGCTGCATCTCTCTCAATCATCCTGCCGCCCAATCCCTGGCGCATCGACGGCTCCGGAGTACCGGATTCAACGTTCCACGAGATGACCACGGACGGCTCAATCGGTATCTCCGGCACCACCTCCTGCGCAGCTTCGAGAGCGGCATCGGCGGCATTCTGTACCAGGTTAATCAGCGCCTGTTGCAACTGGTCGGGATCGGCCAGCAGCGTCGTCTCCGGCCCCGCAATCAGCTCCACCCTCACGCGCTGCTCAAGGTGGGCGACGCGTTCCAGTATGGCCCGCAAGGACACCGGTTCAACCCGTGGAGCGGGCAGCGTCGAGAGCTGCTGATATGCCTGAAGAAAGCGATTGAGCGAGGCGGCACGGTCTTCGATCACCGCGAGACCCCGTGCCATGTCCCGCACCATATCGCGGTTCAGGTCCTTCGAAGCATCCAGCGCCGGCGTCTCGGGTAGCCGGTTCCGCAGGCTTCCGGCGATCGACTTGATCGGTGTCAGCGAGTTGTTGATCTCATGGCCAAGCACCCGGATCAGCCGCTGCCATGCCTGCCGCTCCTCTTCCCGCAACGCCGCCCCGATATCGGATAACACAAGCAGCGTATGCGGCACGCCCCGCAGCCGAAACGTCGCGCGCCGGACCACATAGCGCGTCGTGCTAGCGGCCTTCGAAGTGTCGGAAAATGTTCCTTCATCGGTTACATTCAGCAATCCGCTTAGCTGTAGCTGCTCCGCGGTCTGGCCATCGGATACAGACCGCTTCAACTCAAAGACACGGTCTGCCGCCGCGTTATGCAGCCGCAGCCGCCCCTGTGCGTCGAATGCCAGCACGGGAGACTGCATCGACGTCATCACGCGTTCGAGCAGCGTAAGCGCTTCGAGCGCATTCGAACGCTGCGCCTGCAGCGTCCCGGCAAGCGCATTGATCTCGAGCGCCAGATCGCCCAGCGCATCCCCGCGCCTCGCGCCGCGTGCCCGGAACGAAAAGTCGTCCTCGCGCAGCGCCGCAACGACATTGGCGAGCGTCTGCATGGGCCGGATGATCTGCTCCGTAAACGCGCTCGACGCGATCAGCCACAGAAACGCGAAGAGCACGAGCGCCACGATAAGCGCGGCCAACGAAGCCTCGTACTTCATCAGCAGCAGCCCGCCAAGCAGCAGCGCGGGCAGCGACAGAGCAGCAAGCCAGATGCGCAGGCGCCGCTCGAAACTCAGCCTGCGGCTCGTTCTGCCGAGCGGGATGCGGCGCGGGCGCGGCGGATTGGGTAGCGTGTCGGAGATAAGATTTCGTCCCGGTACTATGCCTCTACTTTAGGCCACAGTGAACTCTCATATTCGTATCGAGACACTGCTCCTGTTCCTCGGAGCGGCACAATTTTGGGTGCCCCAGGTCTCGCCCCTGGGACCTGGGCGATCGGATTGGCACAAATCCATGCGCTGCCACGTCCCTCACAGCCCATACTTTTCGATCCGCCGATACAGCGCTCCCCGGCTCAGACCCAACGCCTCCGCCGCGTGGCTCACGTTGCCCTGGTTGCGCGAGAGCGCCTTGCGAATAAGAATCGTCTCCACTTGTTCAAGGGACAAGTCATCGAGGCTCTGCGTCGATGCCCGCAGCGTCTGCAGTCCCAGGTCTGCAAGCTCAATGCGCGCGCCGCGCGCCATCAGCACCGCCCGCTCCATCGTGTGGTCAAGCTCGCGCACATTGCCGGGCCAGCCGTATTGCAACATCGTCTGCATGGCCGCCGGCTCGAAGCCCTCGACCGCCCGGCGATAGCGCGTTGCGTACCTAAAGAGAAAGTGAGCCGCCAGCGCCGGAATGTCTTCGCGGCGGTCGCGCAGCGGCGGAACATGAATCTCCACAGTATTCAACCTGAAGTAAAGATCGCTCCTGAATCTTCCCGCCTCGGAGTCAGCGCGCAGATCCGCGTTCGTCGCGGAGATCATCCGCACATCCACCTTGCGCGTCGTCGAAGATCCAACCCGCTCAAGCTCCCCCGTCTCCAGCACCCGCAGCAGCTTCGCCTGCTGGCGTAGGGGAATGTTCGCGATCTCATCGAGGAACAAGGTCGAGCCATTCGCCAGCTCGAACCGCCCGATGCGGTCCGTACGCGCATCGGTGAACGCGCCCTTCACATGACCGAATATCTCGCTCTCAAAGGTACCCTCGGGCAGCGCCCCTGTGTTGACCGCAACGAGCTGCCGGTGCGCCCTCGGCGAGAGCCGGTGCAGCGTCTGCGCGACCACCTCCTTGCCCGTGCCGTGCTCTCCGGTCACCAGCACGTTTGCATCCGATGGCCCGATCCGCGCCAGCAGCTCCACCACAGGACGCATCGCCGCCGCCGTCGCAATGAACTCCGGCGCGCCTCCTGCAGCACCTTCGGCCCGCAGAACACGATTCTCCGCCTCAAGCCACATCGCCCGCTTCTGCGCCGTGTGCAGCTCAAGCTGTGTGCGCACGACGGTCAGCAGCCGCGCGTTGTCCCACGGCTTCTGGATGAAGTCTCGCGCGCCCCTTCGCATCGCTTCCACCGCAAGATCGATGTTTGCCCACGCCGTCATCACGATGATGGGAAGCTGCGAGTCATGCTGCTGGATCGCCGCCACAAGATTGAGACCCTCGCTGCCCGAGGTCGTATCGCGCGTATAGTTCAGGTCCATCAGAACGCCATCGACCTGCTCGCTCGCCAGCACGTCGAGCACAAGCGCGGGGCTGCTCGCCCGCACAAGCTCGAAGCCCTCAGGCGCGAGCAACAACTCCAGCGCCTCGAGGATCTGCGGCTGGTCGTCGGCGATAAGCAGCCGGCACGGCTTGGAGGATGTTGCACTCATACGGCCTTTCACTCATCGCTTACAAGGTAGCTGTACCAAAGTTCGGGTGCCCCATCCATGCGGCATCATCGCATGGGTGGGAACGTAAGACGCTGGGTGCCGAATTCATCGCGCCTTTGTCCTTCGCGATCGGTGGGATCGAGCCTCCCGGACACGGGTCCAGCTTCTTTCAATCGACTCTAAGTCTACGGAGCCGGCTTCACCACTTCCGCCTGCGAACCCCTCCGCGCCGATTCTATAGAAATCAAGTTCGCTTCGAGTGTGGTACCGATCGAGCGTTCCAGTTCGATCTTCGCCTTCTGGTACGCCGTGCGCGCCGCAAGCAGCGCCGACTCCGCCGCCGCAAGGTCGCGCCGGCTCGTCAGTGTCTGGAACGCAGATCCCGCGCCAAGCTGCTGCTCCTTCGTCGTAATGTCGAATGTCTTCGCCGCAAGGTCGCGCGCCTTCACCGCCGCAACCACGCGCGCCACGCTCTGGTCGAGCGCGTACTGCGCATTGCGCACCTCAATCCGGATCTGCTTCTTTAGTTGCTGCAGCCGAAGGTCGGCCTGGCGCGACTCAAGCTCAGAGCGATACTGGTCCGACTTCGCAACCCGGTTGCGGATCGGAATGTTCATTTGCAGGCCCACGTAGTAGTCCGGCGAGCTCGCATTGAAGGAGTTCGTCAGCGCGCCACCAAAGCTCTCCGGCTTGTTCGATGCGATGCCCGCCGAGGAGTTCGCAATGCCCGCCAGCCCCGCGCCGCCATACTGCGCGACCAGCGAGAGCTGCGGCAGCAGATTGTTGTTCGCCGCCTTACGGCTGATGTCGCGGTTCTGCAAATCAATTCCCGAGATCGAAAGCTCGATGCGATGCGCCAGAGCCTCCGCGATGATGTCCTCGGTCGGCGATACAGACGACGGCGTCGTCCCGTCGTCGGTCGAAACCTGCACCGGCTTCACCGGCATCGCCTCCAGGATCGGATCGTCGAGGTTCTTCGTCAGTGCGTTCTTGATCAGCAGCTCCTGAAACTTCAGCGTACTTCGCGCAATCGTCAGGTCCTGCTCGCGATTCGCCACCTCGGCCTCATCCTTCATCACATCCATCGCGGGAATCGCCTGCAGCTCAAGCTGCTTGCGCCCGCTGGTCAACGTATCGTTCGCAAAATCGAGCGAACGCGATTTCACCTGCTCATCTTCATACGCCGCAACCAGGTCCCAGTACATATTCGCGATTTGCGTGACCGTTGTGACCACTTGCAGTTGAAATGCTTCATCCGAGATCTTCTGGTTATTCCGCGCGATGCGCAGATAGCGCAGATTCGGCCCGAAGCCAAAACCCGCGAGCAACTGCTGCTGCACGGTCAGCGTATAAGAAGCATCAAGCTCTGGCCGAAGATACGTGTAGATGCTGTTGTTCGCCGTGCGGTCGTTGACAAACGCTGCATTGAACGATGTTCCCGTGGCGAACGCCTGCGAGTAGCCAAAGTCCCCTATCGTCGTGATCGTCTTCAACGACTGAACACCCTGCAACTGCACGTTCGAAAGCGGCTGCACCGTATCGCTATAGCCAATGTTCGCGTTGACCGAAGGATCGTAGGACGAGACCGCCGTTCCAGTGCCCAGCGTTGACTGCACCAGCCCTGAAGCTCCCGTACCCGCGCCACCCGCGCCACCTGTCGTGCCTCCGGCGCCCGCGCCCGATCCACCCGAGCCGAAGCCTCCAACACCTCCACCCGGCGTGTTCTGCACCACGCCGGTGTTGACTCCGCGAAAGACGCCTCCCGCCTTCGTGCGCAGCACGTCGGCCTCGGCGATAGGAATGTTGTAGCGCGCAATCGCGAGATCAAGATTGTTCTCAAGAGCAAGCGCGATGGCATCACTCAGCGAAAGCTCAAGCACGCCGTTGTGAATCAACGCATCGATGCGCGGCGAGTTCGCCAGGTTCGGCAGCGGCACGCTCGCCGGCCGATACGCATCAAACGGATTGCGAGAGTGCGGTATGTCCAGCCGCAGCGTCGACGCTGAAGACTGCGCCTGTACCGGCGCTGCATGTGCAATCACCATGAGCGCGAAAGCGACGGTCGCGGGAAATCGGGAAGATCGTTGTACTTGCATCTTGTGAGTCACCTTGTTCTTCGTTGTTTGTCATTCCTGAAGGGAATCTGCGTTTACAGTCTCCACATCAAGAAACGAATGCGCTGAGTCCCTAAGAGTTCAACTTTGGATTCGCCGTATCCTGCGTCAGCCATCCATCGCGAAGCTCGATGGTGCGCGTGCCATACGTCGCGTTCAAGTCCGAGTGCGTCACCTGCACGATCGTCGTGCCTTGCAGATTCAGTGTGCGGAAGAGCGCCATGATCTCCGCCGCCTGCGCAGAGTGCAGGTTGCCTGTCGGCTCGTCCGCAAGCAGAAGTGCAGGCTTGTGAATCACCGCCCGCGCGATGCCGACCAACTGCTGCTGACCACCCGATAGCTGCGAGGGAAAAAGGTCCTTCTTGCCAACGATCTGAAACTTGTCGAGAGTGTCCGCCACCAGTGCTTGCCGCTCCGACCGCGAGATGTCCTTGTACGAAAGCGGCAGGTCGATGTTCTCCGCGACGGTCAAGTCATCGAGCAGATGGTAGCTCTGGAACACCATCCCAATCGATCGGCGCGCCAGGTCCGCGCGCTGCTTGCGGTTCATCGCATGGACGGCGAGGTCGTTGAAATGAAACTCGCCCCGCCACTGGTCGTCGAGCATCGCGAGAATGCTCAGCAGCGAAGACTTCCCCGCGCCGCTCGGCCCCATGATGGTGACGAACTCACCCTCTGCAATCTTCAGGTTGATGCGCCGCAGGATGAAGTTCTCCGTGCTGCCCGTCTTGTAGCTGCGTTCCAGGTTCTTGAGTTCGATCATGTCTTCTCTTTCTTTCTTGCAGTTACTGCTGACGCAGCGTTTCAATCGGGTCGAGCCGTGACGCCCGGTACGCCGGCACCAGAGAGGAGATGGCAGAGATGGCAAGCAGCAACAGCGCCATCCCAACAAACGTCGCCGCATCCAGAGCCTTCGTCGCGAACAGCAGCGTCGTAAGGAACCGCGTCAGCAGCGCAGAAGCACAAAGCCCTATCGCAAGCCCCGCAATCGACAGCAGCAACCCTCGCCTCAGGATCAGCTGCAGAATGTTCCCTCGCTGCGCCCCAAGCGCGATGCGGAGCCCAAGCTCCATCGTCCGCTGCGCAACCATATAACTCAGCACCGCATACAAGCCAATCGCCGAAAGCAACAGCGCGATGGCCGCGAATCCAGACAACAAGAGTGTCTGGAACCTCTGCTGCGCCGTGCTGCGAGCAAGCAGATTCGTCCGCACCCCATACACAGGCACAGAAGGATCGAGCCTTGCCACCGAGGCGCGAACTGCATCGACGTAATTCGCGGGATCGCCGCTCACGCGCAGCGCAAAGACCGGCGGCCCGACCGACGCCTGAGCGAAGGGAAGGAAATACTCAGGCATCGGCTGCTCCGAGAGACTCGAACGCACGACATTGCCCACGATGCCGACGATCTCCTGCGGCTCCGGCTTGCCATCGCCAGATAGCGAGGAGAGACCGGAGGTGATGCGCTTGCCAAGAGCATCTTCGCCCGGAAAGAACCTGTCCGCGAAGGCCTGGTTCACGATAACGGTGTGTGCATCACCAGGCTGATCTTCGGCGGTCGTAAAGAAGCGTCCGCGCCTGAGCGGCATCTGCAACGCCTGAAAGAAATTGGCCGCGACGACGCTGGCACGAGCGGAAGGTTCCTCGCCCGGCGGCGTCGGCCGGCCATCGATGCTGAAGGTGATGTTCATGTTGCTTCCCGTCAGAGGCATTGGGAAGCCATACGTGGCCTGCTGCACGCCGGGCAGCGCAGCGAGCCCCGATTGTAGCCCTTGCGTGAATTGAAGCAGACGCGGGCCGGGATATCGTCTCTGTGCCATGCCAACGTGGAACGTAATGAGGTGGTCCTTGTTGAACCCAGGGTCCACCGAGACAAGCCTGTCGAAGCTCCGTATGAGCAGCCCCGCTCCGATCAACAGCACCAGGCCCAGTGCCGTCTCTCCGATGACCAGCGCGCTGTGCAGCCGGTTCTGGCTGCGGCCCGCCGTGCTTGAACGCGTGCTATCGTTCAGCGCAAGCGCGGGGTCGAGCCGCGAAGCGCGCCACGCCGGAAACACGCCGAAGAGGATGCCGGTGAACAGCGACGCCGCAAGCGAGAACAACAGCACACGAGGGTTCAGCGATAGCTCGTTCAACCGTGGCAAGTCATCCGGAAGAAACTGCGGTGCCAAGCGCAATGCCAACGCCGCCAGCGCGAATCCGCAAGCCCCGCCAAGCATTGATACGCTCAGCGACTCAATAAGCAGTTGCCTTATGATCTGAGGCCGCGTCGCTCCAAGCGCCGAACGCAACGCAAGCTCCGGACGCCTTGCTGAGGTGCGCGTCAGCAGCAGGCCCGCCACGTTCGCGCAAGCAATCAACAGCAGCGAGAAAACAGCCGCGAAGAGGATCCGAAGCGGTCCCTGCACGTCGCCCACAAGGTCTTCAAGCTCCGGCTTCACACTCACTGCGGTCTCGCTCTTGTCATCGTCGGGATACTGTGCCGCGAGCGACTGCTGGATCGTCTGCATCTCTGCCCGCGCTGCTTCGATCGATACCCCCGGAGCAAGCCGCCCGATCACTTCGATTTGGTTCCACCCGCGCTGCTCGCCCGATGGGTTTTTACCCTCCCGCGCAACCAACGATGGCGTGATCCACACCTGCGCATCTGGTGCATTTGGAAATTGAAACGCTGCCGGCATCACTCCAACAACGGTAAACGTCTCGTCGCTAAGCTGAATCGTCTTGCCCAGCACCGTCTCACTTGCGTTGAACGCAGACTGCCACAAACCATGGCTGATGATGACCGAGCGGTTCCCTGGCTGCTCCTCGGAAGGAAGGAAGCCGCGGCCGAGCGCGGGCTCCACGCCAAGCACTCGAAAGAAGCCCGAAGAGACGACCATGCTGTCGATGCGCTTCGCGGGTCGATTCGAAGCTCCGAGGTTGAAGGAGTTCCCTTGCCATGACGCCATGCTGTCGAAGCTCTTCGCCCGCTCGCGCCAATCGAAGAAGTTCGGATACGACGTGTCCGAGGGAACTGTCGCCAGTCCGCTTGCGCTGCCTCGTTCCCGCTCCAGCGTATCGAGCGCCACAATGCGCTCCGGCTGCGGAAACGGTAGAGGCTTCAGCAGAACCGCATCCACCAGCGAGAACACCGCCGTCGTCGCGCCAATGCCGAGCGCCAGCGTCAGCGCCGCCATCACCGTGAATCCCAGGCTCTTGCGAAGCTGGCGTACCGCGAATCGTAGGTCCTGCAAGACTGCGAACATTTGTAACTCCTGAAGTATCTAATTCCTGCAACCTGCTTCTGTTCCATTAGCCGAAAACCCAGGGTGCCCCATCCATCGCAGCCTTGTCGCGATGGGTGGGAGGAACACTTTTCACTCCGTCCGCAGCGCCTCAATAGGGTCGACATTCGCCGCCCTGTGGGCCGGCACCAGCGCGGAGGCGATCGCGACCAGCGTCACCAGAACGATGACCGCAACGAAGGTGATGGGATCGGATGCGGAGACCCCAAAGAGCTGGCTGCGCAACATCCGCGCCAGTCCAAGGGCCAGCGGAACCGCGAAGACGATGCTTATGCCGGCGAGCTTCAGCACGTCGCTCAGCACAATGCCGGAGATCGCTGCCCTGCTCGAACCAAGCGCGATCCGCACCCCAATCTCGCGCGTACGCTGCGCCGTCACGTAGGCAAGCACCCCATAGAGCCCGATTCCCGCCAGCAGCGTCGCCAGCACTCCGAAGCTGATGGCAAGAAGCACAATCATGCGTTCGTTCGAGAGATTGAAGTCGATCTGTTGCCCCATCGTCCGCAGCCCATCGAGCGCCAGCTTCGAGTCGAGCTGCTGCATCGCCCCTCGCACCGCGGGCATCATCGCCTCCGGCGCAAGGCTGGTGCGGACATAGAACTGCATCGCGCCCGGCCGCTCGTTCTGCAGCACAGGGCGGAAGAGCGTCGGATCAACCCCGCTGCGAATGCCCTTATGCAGCGTATCGGCAGCCACACCGACGATCTCGACTCCGTTCGCATTCACGCGGCCCACCTTGTTCACCCTTCGTCCCAGCGCCGCCTGCGCGCTGCCGAAGTAGTGCTTCGCGAACGTCTCGTTCACGATGATCACGTTAGGATGCGCGGCATCGTCTGCCTCGGTAAACATCCGCCCGGCGAGGAGCGGCGTCTGCATGTTCTTCAGGAACTCCGGCGTGATGAAGTCTTCTTCAATGTCGTAGACCGTGTCTGGCGGCTCAACAAATCCGGGCACCTCCACATTGCCGCCGTGGCTGTTGCCCGCCAGCTCCGGCTCATCCGTCGCACTCACCGACCGCACACCCGCCAGGGCCGAAAGTGTGTCGATGATCCGCTGATGCAGTTGCGGAATCCGCGCCGCCGCATACCCTGCAAGGCTTGGGTCTACGCCGAAGGTCACCAGATGGTCCGTGCTGAAACCCGCGTTCACATGCCGCAGATTTTGCATCGTCCGCACAAACAATCCCGACCCAGCCAATAACAGAATGCTCAATCCAATCTGTGCGCACACAACAACGCGTCGCAGGCCCAGCAGGTTGCCGCTTCCAGTCCCGCTCTGCTGCTTCATGGGTCCGATCAGGTCTGGCTTCAGCAACTGCAACGCGGGCGCAAGCGAGAACAGCACGCTCACTCCAACAGCGATCGCAAAGTTGAAGATCAGCGCCTGCGGCGTGATCGCCGACGAATAAGCCGAACCGCCATCATCACCCGCAAGCCGATCGATCAGCACTCTGGTCGCAACCGGAGCCAGCGCAATCGCCGCCACACCGCCCGCAACGCCGATCAGCAATCCCTCCAACAGCAGCTGCTGCAATA
>Ga0209208_10009467_pt1 | contig 12796 bp, 6 predicted proteins | sample S1TSphfallax_3_FD_187694 | JGI IMG/M metagenome (GOLD analysis project Ga0209208, IMG submission 187694) | Host-associated microbial communities from peat moss isolated from Minnesota, USA - S1T2_Fd - Sphagnum fallax MG (SPAdes) (version 2) | ecosystem: Host-associated > Plants > Peat moss >...
GTGGGGGGGGGAGGGGAAGGTTTTTATATCCGCCTCTGGTGCGGTGGGAGAGGGATGTAATCCGACCGTCATTCCTTCCCTTCGGACCGCTGTGATGTTTTGTGGAGATCAAGTCCTGGTTTGTACACCTGGCTGGTGAAACCGTGGTGGTCCAACCCCCGTCACAGACTGACATTGGTCGCCCGTTGCTTCACCGGCCTCTCCCTCCCCCACCCCCCAAAACCCCCATCACAGACGGACTGACAGACTTACTGAATTAATATATATGATGTGATAAAGAGCATGAATGCATAATATACATGATATAACATCAATTTGTAATCAAAATGTATTTTTATCTCAAATGTAGTGTTAAATGGGGTATTTGAAATACAAAATTTTAAGTTATAACCAATGCCAAAATAATTCATGTCATTTGCAATCTTTGAAAAACAACTTTGACCTTGGCACCTCTAGTTCTTTTGACCATGATTTCACCCAAATGGGCCACAATATTGAAAGCACCATTTTGGGCATTTCCCCACCCTCAAGCCATTCTCAAGGGCTTGACTTTCAAAAACACGTTGTCACTAACTTCAAATTCTTTAGGACTTTGATTTTTGTTAACATAAAACTTGGTTATTCTTTGGCACTTTGCATTTTGTTTTTGACCAATTTCAAAATATATTGCATTTTAGCAATCATTTCATTTACACCTTTTATTTTGGAAATAGGTGTTGAAATAGAAAAAGGAGTTAAATATTCCTACCCATATAAGGCGTGTAATGGGCTTGTTTTAATGGAGGAATGCCAATTCCCATTATATACAAATTCCAATTTCCAAGTTCATTGTGGATGGCCAACACACATTCTTAACATATCTTCTAAAGTACAATTAGTCCTTTCTATGTGTGCATCCATTTTTAGATGATAGGCACTACTTATTTTGAGTTTAGTGCCAAACATTCTATATAGGGTAATCTAGAATTGGCTCACAAATTTTCAATCTTGATCACACAATTTCTTTGGGCAATCCATGTAACCAAAAAAAAAAATTGTAAAAATAATCTAGCCACATCTATGGGCGACATTTAGTGGATTTAGCAACCAAGGATTGAACATGTTTTGTGAATATATCTACAACCACAAAATTCTATTATGTCCATAAGGTAATTTCATAATGAAGTCCATACTTATGGATTCCCACTTACTATTGGAGATTATTAAAGGTTGTAATAACCTTGGGGTATTAACTTGTTCAACTTTGGATATTTGACACATGTAATTTTTTTTTGACATATTCATGTATATCCCTTTTCATGCCACTTGCAAAAAATATTTTTTCTTTACAACCATAGGTTCTATGAAACATTGGATGGCCTACAATGGGAATGTTGTGGCAATCATAAAGGATGTGGACACGAAAATATTTAAAATTATTACCTTTACGTCATAACACAAGACCCCATTGTCCAAAGTATAAGCCATATATTTTTGGGTTTTTTTTATGATTTTTGCCATTTTTATGTAGGTTTTCATATGGTTTTTTAAACTACTTGAATCTTGGACATAATTTTTTTTTATGTCTTCTATCATGGTATTTCTTATCATGGAAATGGCATTGGTCAAAGGCAAATGAAACAAGGCATATATTGCATAGTCTTTTGTATAGTGCATAGTCCATCAAATTATTGTTATGACCTTTGCACCCACCTACATTGTCCTCTATTTAAATTGGGTTGTGTGGTTAGGTATTTTAAATTTTCATGGTTTGTCTTAATGGTAAAAGGTTTTCCAAACACATAGTGGTTCCTAATCTTCAAAGCATTAACCACAACCAATATTAAACTATTGGTGGGGTAGTAACCAAGTGGGGTATTTTAATTCTGCAAAATTCTAATTTGTAGATTTATAGGCAATGACTTGCCCTTCCTACTCTTGAGTTAACGACCGTTAACATAGGAGTAGATGTCAATGCCTTTTTCAAGGCTTCAAAGCTTTCTTGACATCTTGAATTCCATAAAATGTTTTAGGAGCTATTTTTTTCCTCTCAATAAATTAGTTAGAGGTGTTGTTATTTTAGCCAAAAAAATCATAAACCACTATAATAATTAGCCAAACCTAAGAAGCCTTTTCACTTTTATCTTATCATTAAGAAGTTGCCATTTAGCCATAGTTTTGATCTTTCTGGGATCTACTACCATTCATGTGTCCAAGACTACATGTCCAAGGTAGTGTACATGGATAACACCAAATTTGTATTTTCTTCTCTTTGCAAATAGTTTATTGGTTCTAAAGACTTAAAATATTTCCCTCACATTAATACAATTTAATGGTTACATTTTTTTCATGTAGATTTTTCATGATTTAGAAGGTGGCTCCCCATGCCATTTTGTTAGAAATCTATGTATAGACAATATAAATTATGTTTTAATATTGTTCAAAAAAGTATTATGCAAATATCCATTGTTAAATGGCCTATACTAATGCATCCATTGTATGCAAATTGAAACACATTTACAACACATTTTTAAAAGATTTTTGAAAGTTTGAATGGTGTCATTCAATAGGAAAACGGACTGGAAAAGGGTACATGCATTATGAGAAATATGTGTATATTATGTTTTAAAAAATGATGTAACATCAAATGTAATTTTCTATCAATAATCCATATAATATATATTATGGAAGATTAATGCAAATGTTATTGCAAAAAATATTGTTCCATCCAACATAGTATTATTCATAATCCACATATATATCATAAAAAAAGATGTCAAAATTACATTGTTTTAAATGCATTGTGCAATTAACCATTGGTAATTAACACATGGTGATAAAAATTAACACAAATTTTCAACTTTTTTTTCTAATGTTTTAGTAACACATACTAATGCACCTATGATAAAACCAAAATACATTTCTAACAATTTTTTTCATTTGTAATGGCTCAAGGTGCAAGCATAGTCAAGTAAACAAAAAAAGGTAGTTTGTCCAAAAAGTAATTTTTAAATGAAAACTTTTCTATACAAACACATGAAAATAAATTTAAAACTTGTGTAAGTAAAAATATGAAAAAACATGCCCCTTCATTAAGTGAGAAGTAGATTCGAACTTGATTGGGTCAATTTGGTATCCAAACTTACTTTTACCTAGAAGTTTTATGTATTATGATTATAACATGCATAATTGTATAGTACACAAGCATTCATGAATGGAAACTTATAAAAATAAAATATTTTTTTTGAAAGCAATACCTCAAGTACTCTCCACACATTGAAAAGTAACAAGGCATCCTTTTTTGTTCAAACTACAAAGCTTTTTCAACCCTACAAGGGCATAGATGAATTATCAAACTTGCCTTTAGTGTTTTGAATGCTATATGAAAATTTCATAAAATAATCAAAGGTGGTAACATCATGATCTAATAAAGTTATCCAAGATAGTAAAAAAATTCAAGAAAATATCAATGAACTTTTTCAAACATCTACGCCTCCTAAACACATAAATGAATTCAACCACCCCTTCAAATGAGAGCTCACAAACCTAGACTCTCAAGCTTGAATAGCAAAAGGATTTACAAATCAACTGAACTTTTATCTTTGAATAGGAAGGGGAGGTAGATGGACTAAACTTCTATTCTTGAACTTCTATGGATGAACATGAAAGAAAAGAGAAATATGGAATGGAATCCTAGTCTTAAACAAGACCTAAACAAGAAAGCCTAATGGAAATGGATTCCTAGTCCTAAACTAGATTCTTGCAATGGACTAAATTCTTAGTCCTAGATTAGACTCCTACAATGGATTAGATTCCTAATCCTAGACAAGCTAGGAAAGGGATGTAAGTCAACTAAATTCCTAGTCCTATATAAACAAGATAAGGATGCAAGTGGACTGAACTTCTATTCATGAACAAGAAGGGGAAGTAGATGGACAAAATAAGGAATGTTTCCTAGACAAGGAAGCACAAATTAAATAATAGACTATCAAAGTCTTAAAATCCTGAATGGATTGAAGAGTCCTTAGTAATGAATTTATATCAACTTGTATAGCAAGGCAAGGATCTTGCCAAGTTGTGAAAAGTCCTAACCTAATGATCCATGGTCCTTTGAAACTAGTATGATGGACAAGCTAATAGGTCCCCATTAAACATTGTTGGTCCAAAGTCTGAAGGAATCCTTTCCCCAAGTTCATTATTTCCTATTCAATGTCACTATTTTTTGTTATTCCTACTAAAGTTATGAAGTAGATTAAAATATGTAGTACTAGTAGTAAGAATATGCACATGCATATTAGTCGTAAGGATTTTTGAATCAAATTAAAGGTCCAAACATTTGGCTTTCAAATTGTGAATAATGTTAGGAACTTGCAGAGAATTACAAATTTGAACAAGTCTAAAGATGACTTCAATCATATATATTAATTCAGTAAGTCTCTCTGTCTGTGACGGAGGTTTTAGGGGGTGGGGGAAGGGAGAGGCCGGTGAAGCAGCGGGTGATTTCTTCAGTTAGTCTATCTGTCGAGGTCCTGAAACCCAGATCCCAAATTGTAAAAGTAAAATAACCGCCCAAAAACCTGCATGGCTCCTCTTTTCCGGGTTTTCGTGAAACCCAGCAGTTCTGTGAGGTTTTTTTGAAATAACCAGAACTGGCAGCGGTTCTTTGATTCTGAATTTTTTTCAAATGCCCGGATCTTGTGATTCTTTGATTCCGAATTTTAATTCTTTTAATTCCCATTTTACAAATACCCAGACATGGAGGTTATTCAACATATCAAATACCCGCCCGACACTGCTTATATAATTCTGCTTATATAATAGAAATATCCGTCAAAATGATCCCTTGGCGGGGGGGGGGCTTCTTTCAACCCCAACCTCTTTTTCGATCTCTAAAAACATCGTTAATTTGCAAAGTAATGAGATTTTATTCAATATTTAAAATATAACATGTTGGAAGGCAAAAGATTGAATGCACCAAAAGATTCTAAAATATTTTATAGCTGGAGTACACAGATAGAACAACAACAAGAGTTATTAATTGGTTGAAACAATTAATAGGTACCCACTAGTGAATGTTTAAAAACAAGTAGACAAACAAAATTTTGGTGGGACAAAAACAAATTATGTGGCTCTCTTATAGGAAAAGAATGGCATGTTTTTCCCAAGTTTTTGTAGCAACCAAGCGACAAACATCCTTCATGTTTGGGCTAACTTTAGTTTCTTCAATCCACCACTTTATCACAATACATTTGACATCTTCACTTAAGGCATTATTCCTTTGATTTCTATCAAACTTGACCCACTTGATGCTTTCAACTTTGTTGTTGAGGAGTTGCCCACATTCCATTGCTTGTTAGATGGACTTGTAATTCAACCCCACATAACTCTTTACTGCCCGAATGTTTAAACTACTTTGTGTGGAAACAACTACTGTTGCAACAATGTGGCAAACATAATAATGATATTTCCCCTTCCCATACTTCAACTCCCCCCACACTAATTTGAGATTTTCACAAATGGCTTCACATTAGCATAATTTGTTTTTGTTCATTACAAAATTAGGCATTACATGTTGCAAAAATGGTTGTTTCAAACATTTCTCTACGACTTTTTTTTTGTATTATATCATTTCATGATAAGTAAGCTCATGGAAAGGAAGGCCAACCTATTGAACAAATGCAAAAATTGTTTGATCTTTACTAGACACACCCTTAGAAATAGTAGGCATAAATCCTTGTAGTGTTATTTCCTTTGCACATTGCAATGCTCTATTTTTTTTGTTTCGTGGCATTTGACTTGAACCTTGTATTCACCTTTAGAGCAAGTTGATGTTTGTTGGTCTCCCCTATAGGTTTTCTTGAACATCAATTCACCATTTGGGCCTTTTGGTAAAAGAAACATCAATCATTGAAACACAAATGTTGAAGAAAATAAAACCATTTTTTGCACCAAATGATTGAATAACACATGTAAGCAATTCATGCAACAATTTGAATCTAAGAACTTTGTAGAATAGATTCAAGTTTGAAACAAAATAACAAATGTGGGTCCATTTGTTGTAGAAAAAAAATTTGCCACTTAGTGAATGTAAGAAATTTTTACACATCATGCATCTATTGAATCAATTATCAACACATCAAATTCATCTTAGTTCAATTTTTTTAGTATAATTATGTCTTGCAAAAATATGAGAAATTACACCATAAAAAGAAAATAACCAACACCATAGTTCAAACAATGGAAAAAATGAGATGATGCCAAACCCTATGCATGTGAGGAGGAATGTTTTTAGAAAACTTGAGATCACTTACAAAAAACATGCAAAAAATGGGAAGAGTGCCAAACCCTAAGAAAATGGGACGAGCGCCAAACCCTAACATTGTGAAAAAAAAATGAGAATAAATATCAATGGCTTGGAGAGGTAAACCAGAATGAATGGTGAAGATCACATTGACTTAACATTTAAAACATTTCTAATAGCTTTCAAAGTTCTTCCCCCCAAACACCCCCTTTAGACTTGTTATAACTCAAGACGACCTAAAATGCAGGACATGTCCTAATTTATTCATTACAACCCCTCCAACTACTAGATTATTTTTACACCATGTAAAATGGTTTTAAATTGTCATGTTTTTTTACCCACATTTGTGGGCCTTCCTTATAGGCCTATTGACACCAAACAACACTTTAATAACCATTTTAAAAATATCCTTATCCTTGCAGCCAAAATGTTTTTTTAAAAAAAACTTTCCTTATTCCCAATGCAAAATGTATTCATTTGTTGTGGTTCATTTTGCTGCCAACAAATGTACCATGAATAACTCTATTGGTGGCCTAAACCTAATATAATTTGGAACAAAAATGACCTTCTTATCTATTCATTTTTTGTCAAAGTGTATAGTGGGACAAGGGTCCTAAAAAACTTTCAGGACATTTAAAGACATTAAAAATTCATCCAAATCACAAATTATTAGTGTTATTTTAACCATGAAATATGTGGGTGTCTAATGACCACATAAAAAATACTAACCAACAAATGTGGTAAACATAATGTTCATCCAAAGTGATAACTTTATAGTGATTTTCAAGCGAGACATTCCTTTTGTGTACCCCAACCATGAATGTACCCATCACACATTATCATTCATAAAATCTACTAGAATTAATATTTAAATAGCAAACATAATATAGAAATCCAATGTAGAATTGCATCTAACATAGGTCATGAAAGAGGATAAAATATTGGATAAGGGAGTATCTTAATTACCAACTTTAAAAACCACGTAGTTTTCCAATGAATTGACAAGGTGTAATGAAGATGATATTTGTTTCTTCAATTCAACTACTCCACCAAAATGATAGAAAGTTATAGCCAATTCCAAAAAAATACATCACATAAACAAGGCAAAAATTGGCAAAAGAGTATGTTCAAACCCATGTAACAATTACTTGCAATAAGATTTTCAAATAATAAAACTCTTCAAACATGATTGCTCAAGAATAAAAAGACAATAGAATAAAGTGGCCCTTTCCCTTTTCATGTAGCTTGGTGATGTTTAACATAAAGTCCATATACAAAACACATATAATAGTGAGATTTAAAAACATGAGTAATTTCATTATATCAAAAGCATGCCAAAAGTACATGCAAAATACATGGGAATTTCAACTCCCCAAATTGAATGTTGAAAAGTTTGTTGGGCATGGCTACAATTCCTTTGACTCCCCCCTTTCAATTGTTTCTATGTTTTCTATATCACTTTTTTTTGCAATGTGGAGATTTTAGTCATGTTAACATTGTTGATGTACAAATTAATATAACAAAAGGCCTTAATTAGGTCTATCTACATAACCCTCATTTTACTAACTTTTAATCTAAGGCAAAAGGGCCCTGCAATACTTGACATTTTAACCTTTCAATACCAAGTTCATAAATTGGCCTTGAAACTTGTCCTTGTTAACTTTATTGCAATTGAGGTGAGATCAAGGACCATTGCCACAAGCCTAAAAAGCTCAAAACACAAGGACATGTGCCTAATGATGTCTACAACATTATCTTCCATCTAGACTAAAATAGCTCATTCCTTATGCCACCAAAATATGCATTTGCAAATAAGAATTGTAAAGGATAAATATGCAACTAAATGCCCCATTAATCAAACTTTCAATCCTCAACAAACAAGTGATTGAATAAATATGGTCTTGCACCACATGCAAACCAAAAAAAAATTAGATTAATCAAGCATAAAATGCGACAATTGTGGTAGACACCATATTTGGGAAAGGGTATGTTATAGGGTTAATTGTGTTAAAGAAAGTGAGTGGGGGGTTACCTAGGTAATAAGGATTAGGAATCATTGTCCATGGGTTGGGAATATTGCCGTTGCCTACCTAGGACAATTCATAATGCCCAAGTTAGGCTAGTAAAATATTATTTCCAGTAGGATTCATTGCTAGATATTGGTTGCTAAACATCTAAATAATGGGATAACTTGGCACAACTATGAAAAAGGGTTATGCTCAAGTACTATAGGAACTTGAATTTCTAGAATTTGGGAACTAACTAATTAAGATGGCAAGTTGGGTGGTATTGAAATTAGTTCAATCACAAAAATCATTACTTGGTTGGATCTATAGGGGCAATTTTCAACTATGTGTGTGAGACTTTTACAAAAAATGTAGATTTGGCTAGTGAGTGTGGAATCAATAGTAAAGGTAGGCATTATTGAATTTTTCTAATGTGAATCATGCTCCTCGCAAAAATTCATCGTCGATGAATGGACACTACCATTAGTTTTGGAAATAACCTTCTTCAGAGACTCCACCAGATCCTCGATTGCCCTCTGAAGTTGAAAATTTTCAATTTCCAAGGCTCGGGTACTGAGTGCAACAATTTCTTGGTGCAAAAAAACATCATATCTAATAAGGGTCCAAATAGGGCCTTGTGAAGGTTCTACATCCATAGTCACAACCAATCGCACCATTGAGTGAATTATGATGTCAGTTCATATTTTTGGTTCTCTTCTTTCAATGTTGATTCCAACCTCTTATTGTTCTACCACTTGTAGGGTAGCAAGGCCTTCCCACTCCATAGTGTGAAAATGTCTTCCCTCACCAACAAAAAATACATTTTTACCCTCTCATTACAATGTTTTGTTCATTTGCTTCCTCATACTCCTTGTCAACATAGTTGTCATCTTTCACAAACAAAAGTGGTTTACACATACAATAATGATTTTTTTATATTTTTAAATTTTAAACAGAAAAATGAATTGCACAAAAATTGAAACTTGAATAAGAATTAATATTCATTTTTCCAATGAAAACAAATAACTACTATTAAATATTTCAACAAAAGAATTATTGAACCAAAAATCTTGGTTCTATATCTACAGAATGGTTGCAAAATGTTAGGCCCATTTGGTGAATTCCTAGGTATTTTTGGGTACTTGATTGAAAATTAATACAATTTGAACACTTCAAATATGTTAGTATTTAGTGACAAATAATCACTTTAAAACAAGTGGAAAATGGTTGAGCACATAACTAACCACTTCCTCTTAAGGAAAACAAGTAAATAATGATAAAATATTCTACAACATCTCCAAAGCCTACAGTCACAATAGCAAGTGGGAAAAACAATTTCAACACACTTTGCAAAGCCAAAACTTGAACAAAAACATAACTTACTTCATGCGGAAAACTCCAAAATGCCAAAATACATTACCATCAAGTCCAAAACAAAGATTTGCCAAAAGGCCATTTGAGCTTCCCCAAGAGAAGACTTCAAGTCCATCAAAAAAAATGGTGGGGATCCTAAAAACAATTGAAAATCCCTAGAAATCCTCTTAAACTTTAAGTTATTCAACCTTATCCTACATCAAAGGCGATAGTTGATTATTTGGTTCTATTAATAAAGAACTTCTCAAAATTGATAGTGATTTGAAACTAGTAGTATCCTAAAATTGATAGTAATTTAAAACCTAAAATCAATAGTAACCTAAAATTAGTTGTAACCTAAAACCGATTTTAACCTAAAATTGATTAAAAAAAAAGGTAAAATCGATTTATATCAAAAATTGATGTTTGGTACAAAATTACAACTCTTTAAAAAATATTCTAGAAAACTTTTTAGCCTTAATAATTTTACATTAGTGCTACTTTTGCTTCTAGTTCCATTTATTAATAGATTAAAGAATAAGCCTCTTGTGGTTGATTTCGTTAAGTATATTATCATAATGTGAGTCTTGTGGCCAATTTTGTTAACCTTGCAAACCATGACAAATGTTTTAAATTCAACTCCACTTTAACTATGAACATGCTAAACAATTGTGTGTGTGTGTTTCCTTTTAGTAGGGGAAGTGTAAATGGAAGTATGAATTCATTAGTTTTAGCACTTGCCATTTGTGATGACAATGATACTTTGTGAATGATGGACACAAGGTTATGGAACGTACTTCATTTCATCAAAATAAAAGCCATTTACAAAAGGTTTTGGTAGAGGGTCCAACCACTTTATTAAGAGCTACAAATGCCCCTTAAACCATTGTTTTATTTTTAGAATCTTTTTGGAATATTTTTAATGTCTTTCAAAGCAGCAGTAGCCCTTCACCGATTCTGTCTGTGGGCCGAATGGCTCCAGGCAAAACTAGATGGTGCCAACCAAACACTCGAGTCAAACCACAGATAGCAGCCCCCCTTAGCGTTTGCATGCCCGGGTCGGCTGTATGCGTGTTGGTGTGGGGGTCGCATGTGTAGACGGTATGCCCTGCACCAACGGTATGTCTTTCAAAACAATATTTAAAATCTTTAAATTTTTTTAATACTATTATGTTAAGGTGTATATTAAAAAATATTTTCAAATTGTGCTTTTAGTGGCAAAACTACTTTTAACTACTTTTATGTATATTTTAAATAATGGTTACAAGAGGTTAAAAGTCCTTATACAAATTTTTCATTCATTAGATTGATTCCAAATTTTTATGACATGTACATAATGTATTCACAATAAAAATTTATTAAAATACATCTATTCATAATTTATATTTTTTCTTACAATCCAAAATTCAAAAAATTAAGCAATGGTTATGATTACTTTTGGTACATGTTAGTATGACTACACCCTAGAGCTTGACAACATTTGTTATGGTTTCCTTACCATTTAGTTAAATTTAAAGTTTTCCATCTTCTTGTTTTATTTCTTGTGCTTGTATATTTGTGTTTCTCATGTTCTTGTGTTACTTGTTTTTGTTTTTATATTATTATTTATGCTTCTTGTTTTTTCTTTTCTTGTGTTTATGTTGTTTGTTTTTTCATAAAAATTCTTATGTTGCTTGTTTATGTGTATTTTCCTTGTTTTTCTTGTAGGGAAGTTTGTAGAATCTTAAAATGGTGAAGATAGAAGGGTTCAAATCAACACAACGAAGACCTTCTACAAAAAATGAATATCAACGAATTGTTCCTTTTCCTCCTCCTCCCCAAGGGGTGCATACCAAAGGGGCATTGTCTGTTATTCCAACAATTATAGTGACATCTCTTCCAAATGTAATGCTTCCAATTATAAACACACCGACTATGAATTTAAGGAATAACTACAATGGATAGGACATAGTCTATTCCCACATCTACAATGCCTTTTGTTGATGGGACACACAAGATTCACATTGAAAGGGCGTCAAGGGGAGAAAGGTGTGATGTTATTCACAAGGTTCATTAATTGGGCCATCAAGACAAAAGAAAAAGTCTACCACAAAAGTTTGGAAATTGATTGTTTGGACTCCCATGTGGACTTAAATAGCAAACATTTGAATTTGTAGTAAAAACTTTAACATGTTTATTTTATAAGGACATCCATGTGAAATGGATTCAAAAGTAGACCTAGTTTATGGAAATGCTTATTGTGGACCTGTGGAAAACGTTCCTTGGAGCTTGGTTAGCAAGTGTTATCTTCAAACAAATTAGGGGTATGTAGCGGCAAGGACAATGTTTATATTGGAAGGTTGCGAAACAAGGTCAAATGGTAGGCAATTAAATTAAAGTTAGGTGAAAATAGTGGTTGTTAAATTTTGCTCAATTTAGTTGCAGATGTTTTTATCATTGATGTGCAACAAGGAAACCACATGTTGTTTTTCTACAAGTTGGAAGGTATTCCTTGCAAAGGAATTGTCTCAAAGTGCAAATTTTGATTAGCACCACTAGCAATTAGAAGCTACATGAATAATACACTTATTGAAAAATTGCCTTGTAAGTGGGCACATATGTAACTTTACCAAACAATATGTATGTATAATTTGACTTGAATTCTGTAAAACAAAATAATACATTCATTAAATTTGGCATTTCCAAGAAATTTGAAGAATTCAAGTTTCCAAAACTATATTTTGATAATTGATTTGTGGCAGAAATTGACATACAAAAAGATGCCATCACCTATGGAATTAAAGTGGGTTAAGGAAATCAACATCAAAAAAAAATTCGCTAATATGGGCAAGGCATCTAGTGCAGCATCTAATTCATTGGATTCATCAACATCCATTGCCGATACTAATTTGTTTGTTACGTCAAATGACTATTCCAATGAATAGTGCTCATAGACCTAGTTGGAACATTGTTTTTTTTTTTTGAAATAATACCTAGTTTATACTTTTACTAGTTGTATGCACTACAACAAAAGAGGGGTATATTGCGATCCAAATATCATCACAAACAACAAAGAAAAAAGTTTATGAAAACCCACAGTTGCGAACCACAATTTCTCACAAACTCTTAAGCTGTTACGAAACCATAACATTCGCACCCGTACAATCGCAAGTTCTTC
>Ga0209208_10009468_pt1 | contig 12796 bp, 9 predicted proteins | sample S1TSphfallax_3_FD_187694 | JGI IMG/M metagenome (GOLD analysis project Ga0209208, IMG submission 187694) | Host-associated microbial communities from peat moss isolated from Minnesota, USA - S1T2_Fd - Sphagnum fallax MG (SPAdes) (version 2) | ecosystem: Host-associated > Plants > Peat moss >...
CCCTTGAAAGTTCAAAACCCTAAGAATAGAAAAAAGTGGGTGGGATTCTAAAGTTTGTAAAGTTATTGGAGGTGGTGATGAAGATGAAACTGACAAATAGAAATGTTACTTCCCAAGTGTTATACCATACGGGGATTATAGATTGTACCCTTCTTTGTATCATCCATCATCACCTTGCATTGAAGCAACCAAAGTATAGAGTTAGTTTTGGCAAACTCCTTTGGGAATAAGGTGTGGAAATACTAGAACTCATAACAAAGTTTCCACAAATATCCCTCAATAACATATTGTACATTACACTTTTCCTATGCATGAAAGTGCCATTTGTAACTTAAAAATATATATGGTTGCCTTTGGTGACTCCTATCAATTTGGGCTCAGAGGTGCTGTGCTGTGACGATCAACTATTTTATTTTATTTTATTTTTATGTTTTCATGTGGTTTTCAATAATTCATCATTATTTATGTCAATGTTAAATTTAATTTAAATTAACATTATATCATGAATATGAAAAGATAAGTGTTAATTTGTTTTTTCATATCCATGTTGGGGGGAGAGGGAAAAAGAGTGAGATAATTATAATATAGAAGTAAGTACTAGGAAAGGTGAGAGATAGTTTATTAAATAATTAATAAGAAAATGAAATAGTTAAGCTTGAAAATGAGATAGTTATTTCTGAAATTGTCTTTGGAATAGTCCATAAACGACCTTACGAAATAAATTCCAAAAAAAAATCCTCATATACCAGTTCTGATTATTTCTCACTGGAATTCCTCAAAAGAATTCCATCACTGGAATTAATAATTAGGAACGCTCACAATTTATTTCTTAATTTTTTTGTGATGGCCATCTTTTGATTGGTCCATAACAAAATAATAATAATCAAGCTTTGGGCAGTTCCAAATAGATATATATGTTGTCATTTCCTCCTTTGGGGTTGGTTGTATTGGTTACAAGAATATAAATTAAGGCAAAGGATATGGGCTAAAGTGAAGAACTACTGGGAACTTGATGGGAACAAAGTGCGAATACATTGGGAGCAACAAAAACTTCCTAGTCTATATATCAACAAGGGTTACAACAACATCTCTACCCATACCAAATATCCATGTCTACATTAATATTTTTCACATCTCTTACTATTTATTTACATATCCCAAGTCTCACCCATAAACTTGAGAGTCAGACTCTGAAAAATGGATCATTATGTCCCTAAAATTTTCCCCGTGCCATTAGGGTAGAGTGGCCCATCACAGATCACTAGCCTATCGCAGATCACTTTGGCAAATCTTTCTCAATTCTTCTCCATTTCGAGTGACTTAAAATGTTATAGGAGTGGTTTCTCAAGCTCTACAAATCATATTTGAAATGCAAAGCCAAAGGAGCAGCCAAAATATAGCAGTAAAGAAAATACGTTTTTTTGAATTACAAAATGTGTTTTTTTTTTTCCATTTTTCTTCATTTTGACCCCTCTTACTTCATTAGTGCATAACTTTCTCTTTTTTTTTTGTTCAAATTGAGATATTTAAACTACTTTGAAATCACCATCTTAAGCTCTACAAATCATATTGTAATTCTAAAGGCAACAAAATAATATTTAAGAATTTTTTGAGCAGATCAGAAATAGGTTGTGAGTTGTTTGATCAAAACTTGTTTTGTAAAAATGACCCCCTTACTTCAGGGGGCTGTACCTTTTTTGCATCTTATTCATTTTGCCAATTTTTAGTGCCATACATGCGCCAAGAGGAGGGTTGCATCTATTCTTTGGACACCATAAATAATGGGGCCCTCTTGCAAAAATGGTAAGCAAAGCCTACCTTAAATAATCATTCATGGGTTGTTCTATCTTAGCCTAGGCAAAAAATGGTGACAAATAGTCTTGAAAAGAGAAATTTCGTGCAATCATTGGGAAGGTTCAACTATAACCTAAAAACAATGTCATCTGTTTTTTTGTGGATGAAGGCTACAAACCCTAACTTAGACTAGTGGCTGAATTGTTGGCAATGTGGTGTTTCAACGATGTCAAAAAATCTGCATCTAATATGTTTCTATTTTTGGTGTGTTTTGTTGTTTTGCAGGTTATGATGAAAGGAGTTTTGTGAGTTAGCTTCTAAATGGAACGCAATTTTAGCAGCTTAATGAAAACTCTTTAAGAGTTTTGTGGATCAGATTTCTATAAGGAGATTAGCAGGGAGATTTTGGGGAAGCAAGGAGATGAAATGATGAGGAAGATATTTGATGCAGGTTGAGGAAGTGAAGGCAAGTTTAGGGTGATGAAAGAAAACTAAGTTGCTAGACTTTCTAGACGACTAAAAAGTGTGGTCAAATTTTGATTTTGGGGTGTTGTAAATAAATAAAAACAAAACTTGATCAGAATGACTGGATCGGAAAAATCTTGACGAAAAAACTTTCGTTGTGCTATGAATGTCAAGAAAAGATCCAAAGTTGTTACATGTGTTTTTGTAGGGAGCAACACAAAGGAAAGGATGAACGTGTCTAGGATTTCTGGAGTGGTTGTGTGGTAGCTCATGTGTGATGTTTTTGGGGATTTTGAACTGAGTATGGAATGTGTTTTGTCTTGAGAATAATACCTGTTGCATTGTGGGAGCTCCGAAGGTTTTTGGGACTGAGGGGATGTTGGGAAGTAAAGATGATTGTATTGGCTGACCCTGCCTTGAATCTTTGTCCAATCTCTGAGACTGAATCATGTTGAAGTAGTAGAATCAATCTATGTGGGGAATTTTGTTGTTGGGTATGAATTGCTAGCCACATAAAACAACCTATTGACTCTTAGAGAGGAAATCAAGATGAGTGATTGATCCTTTGTGGTCCATAGAATTAAGTGTTTATTGAAATCTTGGAAAGGAAAAAGATTTGAAACACAATCGTTATACTTCAATAAAAGTTTCAGCAAGATACTTTAGTCCATGTATGTCTAGCAAAGGGGATGTGCATATTGTAAAATGTATTCCCCTTGTTTTTTGGTGATACAACATGCATTCATGAACAATCCATTTTTTTAACACCCCAATTTGTGTTGCATTATTCGGGTCAAAAATCTATGGGTAGGTAGGTTGTTATAAAAGAAGGTAGGTCACAACACCTAGGGTTAAGGTCAACACTTTTTGAACAAGTGTCCAATACCATAGCAATACATTAGATCAATTGCCCAACAACTAAAATAGATTTTGACAATTGAAGGAAAATGTGTGTTACAATTCTATAATTACAATCCTCCCATGAGGACGAGCTTATTACTTTGCAGGATCATGGGTGCATGTGCAAGTTACAAATTACATAACTATAATTACTTAATTTAATATTTTCTTTTTGACAAAGTGTTAACAATAATGTAGTTGTGGAAGAGTTGTTGGCAAAGATGGCTTTGAAGAGTGCCTCACTTGACTTTGTGTTGTGTGTTGAAAATGTTTACTCAATGAAAACACGTTTACAACAACTATAGTGGGAGGGATGAATGCCAAGCCTCTAAAAAACATGTCGATTAACCTAGTGGACATATTTGTAACAAGGTTTTAAGAAGGCAAGAAAGTTTCTTTCGAGGCTTTGAAAGTGAGAAGGATTATAAACCCTTTGAGTAATGACAAAAAGATACCTTTTGAAGGTGTTGGGAGGCGGGGAGTTGGAGCCATTTCAATAGTTGCCAAGGAGAAGTTGAACAGCCTAGGTTGCAAGTATGAAATTCTTTCCAATTTTTTGTTTTTCTCACCATTCATTTCTATGATAAGCTAGAGTTTGAAAGAGGAAAAATAGTTGTAGGTGATTTTTTGCAACATCAAAAAAATGGTGTGAATCCCCCATGACAAAGAGGTGGTCAATTGGTCACAATAAAAGTGATAATTTATATGAAAGTCTAGAAATAAGTTCAACAAGTAAAAGCAAAAAAAACATCATCTACCATCCATTTTTTAGTTCAGTTTCCATGAAAAAGACAAGATTGTCACCATCTAACCATGTTCATGATATTGTACATAATTTGGAATAGAATAGATTCAGATATGCCAAAAAAATAAAATTATAATTGATCATGGAAGAGCATCCCAATGGTCGAGCATTTATAGAAATTACCAAGCAAGAACTTTTAGAAAATAATAGGATCCATTATCCCCTGTGTTGAGACATGGTAACCTATCCATGCTAGTGGATATGGTGGTCATGTTGCCAAAGGATGTACAACATTCATAAGTATTTTCAAGGGCACCACATGTATGTTCAACAACTAAGCTCATTGATCTCATGCACGTGAATTCCTCACAATTACTTATGTCAATGTCAAAATGTTTTTTACACATCAAAAAAGTAAAAAGAACCCTAGAGGAAATCTCTATCTTTCTCCCCGGAGTGAACGTGGTTTTGTGATGCTTGTTTGATTTTGAAAATTGTTAAGAAAAACATTACTAATCTTTGTCCCATTATGTTGGATGATCTCCTATCAACCATTATAGCAAAAGCGAGATTTCTTTTGACTTGGATAAATAACCTCTCTGCACCAAAAGCATCCAATTTGAACTATCTTGTCAATGTTGTTTGCCCCACACCATCGCAACAAAAAGGCACAATTAAGGACAACATTGACGATTTTTGCATCTAGCCTTTATCATCAATCAATATAGTGTAAAGCCATTTTTATTTTTTTGATAGCCACATAAAGAAAGTATCAATAGAGCTCATGGTCTTATTCCAACCTCACAACTTCACCAAGCTGCCATTCATGAGCACAATTCTAACCCAACAAGTATGGGTGTCCTATCCCATGACATTGTTGGGAGGACATCTTGTTAGGGGAGGTTCCCCAACCACAAAATGTTGTAACAAAAAATGAGTTTGAATGAAATGTGGGTAAATTGTGTAACTTTTTAGTGAAAATTCCTTGGGATATATTTAGGTTTTCATTAATTTGGTTCATTTGGTGCCAAAAATGCGAGTATGATCTTAGAGAAGGACAGTTCCATGTAGGAGTTGCTCTTTTTCGAGCTTGGCAAACTACTATTCAAGTAGGTATGGCAACATGGAAAGAACTACACAAACAAATAAGATTTGTAAAAACATTAGATAACCTTATTTGTGAATTCAAGCAAGTATGGACTCAAGGCAATTTATTGTGTAAGGACAATGAGGGGCTTCATTAGCAAATCTTACAAAATAAGTACTTCTTGCCCAAGCATACGGTGGATCATAGAGTGGGTTTAACAATTAAACTACATGTCCATGTGTTCAACAAGCAAAATAACATCCCCACCATGGAGGACACGATAGGAGAACATGTAGATAGAAGGGTTCATGCTTTTCAAACCGAGTCATCAAGTTCTAGCCTCAAGCATGAAGGAGTTTAGCTCACCAAATTATACGGGCTATTGTGGAAGAGATTCAAAAGGAGGCAATCCCAAAAATAGAACATCAAGAAGACCTTCTCACTGAATCAGAAGAGGATTCACATGAATCCATTGATCTCGCAGAAGAAATTCATTCTCCAAGGACGATTCAAATTGCCAAGGGAGTATCATGAGCGATCTATCAATCCTTCTAGCCCATTTTCTCCAAATACTTCAACAAGGGAGTTAGATATGAAACTAACACCCCAAGAATTGCATCAATTGCACGAGAGATGGAGAGTGACATCACCTCTTAAGCAGTACATGCAGTTTGGCAAAGATTTTCATTGATTGCACATTCTTTTCTTGCAAGAATGTAAGGGTTTAGGGTTCAAACCCAGTAGAGTGCAGGTTGGAACTCCTGCTGTCCCCTCTCTGCCAATGAGCTTGAAGAATGGGGGTGCCAACCAGCTCATCTGGTCAGCCAGATGTGATGAGACTATTTGCAGGAACCCAGTGCCCAGCTTCCCTGGTTACCAGATTTAACCATCCCTGGTGAGAATGGAGATAGATACCCTATTTTCATCCATGCAGAGAACAGTCATGAAACATTCATCCAAGCAGTGAGGTGTTATGGAGACATTGGGTCAATGAGAGCCTAATATGGGAAGAAAAAACATAGTGGAAATTAGAAATCCAATTTTAAATAAAATTTATTTACTATCAAAATTTGATTATTATCAAATGCGTGAGATGTATTGAAGTGGTTGCGCCTGTAGCTCAGTGGATAGAGCGTCTGTTTCCTAAGCAGAAAGTCACAGGTTCGACCCCTGTCTGGCGCGAATTAAAATTCGTTTTTGTTTCTTGCCTGAACCCCAAAATTGATTTCTAGTATCTACTTTACCTCCTTGTCCAATTAGCATGTTTTTTTTGACAAAGTTAGGAGTTAAAACTAAGTTGCTGCAAAACATGCATAATTCAACAACATTTTTGAATTTTAGAAATACAAATACTCTAAATACAATAAATACTCTCCAAATTTTCTAATTTTCCATTATAGATAGTTGAAAACTTCAAATTTGCAGTTTTATTTATTTATTTATTTTAGTATGGATGGATGGATGATTTTATTTTATTATTATAAATTCAATGGATGTATATGTTCATATTATCTTCTCTAAAGGAAAAGTAGCAGACTCCCCATTCAAATTTCCATGCAAGGAAATTGGCCATGGAAGGAGAAGAAGATATGTAAAAGAAAGGATTTATTGACATATAGGCCTCCAAGGGATTGAGCTCTTTTTTGGTTTTTCCAATTGGATGAGATTTTCAATCACATGAACAAAACAAGTCACTAACTTTTTGCTTAAAATTCACAACACTGGATGAAATATTTCTCAAGCACTATTGGAATCTACAAAAATTAAAAAAACCCATGTTATAACTTGTATATATGTCAACCCAGATACGGAAATTTCTAAATTTGTGTAACAACATACAAATACATCTTGTGATTTTTTCAATGACTAGTTGTTGGTAACTTGGTACACAATGATGTGATTCCATTTCTTTCAAAAAGAAATTCACAATAACATTAAAAAAAATATTTTTGATTATATTTTCAATGTCCTACCAGAACTTTATTTGAATGTTTAACTAGAGTCTAACACCACTTTGACTTGTGTGGAAGAGGGCAAAATGATTCCACTAATCAATTTACGTAGACAATCGAAAAGGCATGAGAAAAAACAGCACCCAAATGAAAGGGACGCAACATTTGCGACAAAAGAATCTCTATAGCTTTCGATCACATTTTATCTGAAATACCCAAATGAAAAATGGGCATATCAAACATCTGCAACACAAGAATCTCTTTAGTGTACAATCATGTTTCATTTAGAACACTCTAGTAAAATCTTTGGAGTATCATACATTTGGAAGACAGATCTCTTTAACCTACAATCATGTTTGATTCAAAACATTTGGATGAAAAGCTGGCACATCAAACATTTGGAACGCAAGAATCTCTTTAACTTACAATCACATTTCATTCAAAACATCCAGATGAAAAATTGACACCAAAAACATTTGGAACACAAGAATCTCTTTTAGCTTCCAATCATGGTCCATCAAAACACACACTAGTAAAAAAAATTGCCATATCTCTATGAATGTAGTATACATACTACGATTTCAGCATCAGATATGATACTGAAGCAACTTGTTTAGCAACCATCTGCAACGATGGAAAATGCAATACCATAGATCATCATCCACTAATGCAAAGGACCTCATTAAAGAAAACAATTTGTAAACCCCCTATGGCAGTAATACACTAAGCTTCCATTCAAAGTCGGCAGCATCAGACATGACACTGAACCAACTTGTAGAGCAATCATCTGCAACAATGAAAAGTGCAATACCATAGATCATCACTCACGAATGTGGAGTACCTCACAAAAGGAAGACAGTTTATATACGCCTTATGGCATAAGCTATGGCCAATTAGAACATGGGGTAAAAAATGGTTTGGAAACAATACACTGCTGTATTGCATTACGTGGCAAGCAGAACAGAGAAGATATGCTTGGCATAAGCCAATTATGCACTCTGGGCACCTTCAAGCACCTTGCTTACATTCTCTACTTTGGAAGAATTGGGTGTCTCTCCTGCAGGTTTTTTCCCCCTCAGAACTTGGGACAGTCGTATTGGGGTCCTGGGATTTAAAAGCCTCTGTTGCTGCTTCTGTATCTTTCTCAAGGTAAACCACCGGCCACCCCTGAACCCAAATCCATATCTGCTTCCAATGCAAACAGGAATAAATTTCAGTGTAAAAAACAAACCCTGTCACAGTATATTCAAGACCCCCTCAAGATCCATGGGCACAGAGATCGATGGACTCTTCTTTAGGTGCCTAGGCATCATAAACAATAGGATGACTGCAACTAAGGACAGAACAGATCTGGCCATTATCCAGCCCATCTACTAACTATACACTATTTGAACAAATTTTCACCAATCAATTCAATTGCAGAAATTGCTTGCCTAGCTAAAAGAAGCATGTTCAAAATGCTACAATAACAACAAACAGCTCATGAGGCCTGAAATACATCATACTCTTCACTTGGATGATATAGAAAAATTGTGTTAAATTGTGTTTTAAAATCTTCTACCACAGAGATTTACAAATCAATTAACACTAAGTACTGCCTTCTTGCCATTAGGGTCTAGACATGCTTGAGAGTTTTTTTGCTCTCTTTCTCTTTAGATGAATCAAAACTCAAAGCCAAGCTCATGATGAATTTACCCTACTGAGAATTAACACCACCATAGTGTGATATGTGTAAAACATGCGAGAGAGTTTTCTGCTCTGTCTTCAGATTAATCAAAATTCAAAGCCAGTCTCATGATCAATTAAACTCTACTGAGCATTGACAACACAATTTTGTGAAATTATACGATCTATCATAAACCCACTGGAGACCTTCAATCTCAACATGTACTTTTCTGTAAAAACCTGCCTAATTTTTGTAGTGTATTTAGACAACCATTGCCAAGCACAAGAACTCAGCAATGACCTTCCAGGTTTTACAAAATAGAAGAAACCTTCCACAGTGGAAGCATACATCCTCTGGACCTTAGGCCAAGTTTTTACACCAGAGAAGGTAGGGCCCTTGGCCCTTCGTTGTTTTCAGTGCCCATCACTTGGCCTACTGCCCTTGTGCCTAGGCACCTCAAAAACAAGGAACCCTTCTCCTATACTAATTGCCAGGTCTTGAACCTCCTTGCAATCTGCTACAGAAGAAGAGGTATTTCAAATGCTTTAGACTACAACTTCAGTATAATGTCAAGAGGTGATAAAAAATTTGTGAAATGAGTTATAGCATACCCAATGACCAAAGTGGTTCCTGCGGTTGCCGCACATGCAGAATAGCTTACACCGATGCTGCTTGTCAATGCCTTCACATGTTCCTCTTCCAAATTATGCACTGTTGCCATCTGCATTGTACCCGTCAGAACACTGCCCTCGATCAGTAACAAGCCCCCCCAACCTTGCATAAAACCCATAGTGCAGAGTTTACAAACCACCAGAATCATCAAAGCTTTTCTGCTCTGACAACAATGGTTCAGACACAGAAATCCACCTGCACTCCTTGCTTTCTTCAATAATCAGGCAGATGACAAAACAAATATGATGAGAAACACTCTGAAAAAGAAAAAAAACCTAGTCAAGGTTTTCAACATACATACCTAAAAAATTGCAGAGAAATCTGCTGTCATATTTCTTCCCACCAAAGATATTTGTCTTACAGCTAGAAATGATAAGCTCTTCTTCAGGAAACAGCAGAAAATGCAATGGCTTACCGCATGTTCAATTGAGTTCAAGCGGTCCTCAACCTTCTTTTGGTGCATTTGTCGAGCAGTGTACCCTGTTTCATTCAAATGTTAAGAATCAGAGACCACAAGAGAGCCAGACACAGACACAAATTGTAAAATGTTTGTGCTGCTGCGGATCACGGATCCATGTCAAGAACTCTGAAAACATGCTAACATTCACCACAAATACAGAAGCAAGAAAAACCGTGAACCTGCCCAGGCAGCTGCAGCAGATGCCAAAGAAGCTCCAATTGTGAAAACCACATTATGTTTCTCGAAGATGTCCTGAAGAAGGGACAAAACAAAAGATTGGATTCCAAGTCCCATGTCCACCCACCAGGTGAAAAACCTCAAAAGAATGCAGCTCATGAGTGGTGAAGAAAGCTGCATAAGAATGGCATGGTCTCTAATGGGTAGGTACAAGATGAACAAACGATTGCAGATTCCAGAAAAAAGAATCAAAAGAAAACTGCATGAGAATGACATGATCTCTGATGGGTACAAGAGGAACAAACAATTGCAGATTCCTGAAAAGAATCAAAAGATCATCGCACAAACCTTTACTGAGAAGAAAGTCTCGTGCACTGCCTTCTGTGCATTCAGAACCTTGGCTCTCACTTGCTGCATAGCTAGCTGCTTGTCCCCCACCCCCTCGCTACCAACCGTCTTCTTTTCTTGAACTCGCACTTGCAATTGCAATCACTTTCCTGAGATTACCTATCCTCAAGAAGAAGAATTTTGCACTCTACTGCAATCATTCCATTCTGAATGAAACCCTAATCCCACCAGGAAAATTCTCCAAGAGACACACTGCACAGTAGGTTGTTTGGAAATCCTCCTGCCACACCCTAAGATTTCTTGGGTTTTGTTGTCCTACAGTCTCTTCATTCCAAGAACATCGTCATCCCCAAGAAAGAGTACCATACCATACACTCAAAAGTGTGCCACCATAGCCTCCGATACTGCTTTGCTTGAATTGATGAAGAACCCCACAAGCAAGCTTGAGCTGCTGCTTCTTCTCTTTATTTGTTCTCGATCTGTAAAGAGGGATCACAACGATGAAGCTTCAAACCCCAGATTTTCTATAAGCTTCTAGGAGGAGGAAGAAATCTGTTGTTGTTTGATTAGGTCAAACGCTCGGTATGGGTGTGTGGATTCATCAGTGGAAAGCATGCGAAAGAACAACCTAACCTCTTCCTCCTCATTCTCCGATGCTGTACATTGGGTAGGTGCCGAAATTCTGAGTAGATTCCTCAAGAAGAAAACTCTAGGGAATGTTTCTGTTAAGATCTTCAAGAACAAAACTCTTGCGAATGTTTCTGTCAAGATCTTCAAGAAGAAAAACTCTTGGGAATGTTCCTTCCGTCAAGATCTTCAAGAAGAAAACCTCTTGGAAATGTTTCTTCTGTCAAGATCTCCAAGAAGAAAAACTCTCAGGAAATGTTTTCTTTGTCTCCTTCGCAGTTTTTCTTGGGAAATGTTCTCTGTGTCTCCTTCGCAGTTTGTTTTGTAGAGGAGTGTAGAGAAATTGCTCATGATGGTCAGGTTCGAAGAAATCAAAGACACGGAAAGACACACACACACACAGAGAAAGAGACAGAGAGAGAACACCAACCCTAGTGTGGTTGATGCAGCAAAGCAGGCTGAGATGTTTGCTGACTTTCCCATTATTGTAAAGCTCCATCAGAAAATTGTTGTTTCACACATGTCCTTGGAGGCAATTGCAATAGGTTTTTTTTTCTAGATCTGTTTTCCAGTGAGAAAAAAAGGTATCAGAAAACATCGGCCATTTGCTGTTGTTTTCTGAAAACTCCCACTGTGACAGCCAAAGGCTCTTTGCATCTCTTCACTTCTCTTGCATGTTTGGTTGCAAAGTTGTAGATAGTTCTGAATCTGCTCATTTCCGTGCTTGGGTGACAAAGGATGACAATTCAAGAATCTGTGCTGCAGTTGGAAATTTTGTTTGGGACCCATGTTGTGAAAATATTGATTGATGGCTGTCTGTTTTGATTGGTTGATGGATGACCCACAATCTAATTTTTTTGCAGAAGATGCTGTGTATTGCTCATCATGACATTTCTTTCAACACTTGGGTTTTGGTGGTTGCAGGACTCTATGATTGTATGACCCAGATGGCAGTCATTGACACTATTTCAAAGGGAAAAAAACAGTGTCATCACTGCAGCAGGAATTGGAGGGTTTGTTGGAAGAGCTCCATCATGCTGCTTGCATGTGATTTAGGAGGGAAACAACATATAAAGAATCTTGTGAATAGCAAACAAATTGTGCTGCAGTGTAAGTATGGGTCTTTATAGGATTCAAACACCATCACAAACTTCTTATTTGATTTTGTTGTAATATCCAACTTTCTCTTTCTGTGTTTTCTTTGATGGTTTTGTTTCTCACAGTTTCAGGGTTCAGGGTTTATGAGGTCTTGTTTTTGTGGGTGTAAGGTGTTTGTTGCATTACTGGTGAGTGGAAAGTCAATTTGAAATTTTTGTTCTGGGATCACCAAACTGAAAAATCTGCATACGGTCCTTGCCTGTGTACAACAGAAACTCTTTGCAGCAGCTTATGTCTGGCGCCAGATTGACTACAGCGCTTGAGTGAAGCTCTTCCTTCCATCATTCCTCCTCCCTGACTATTGGCACATGATCAACACATGAATTGGCAATTTTCATTCTCCAGGTAAGACCAGCACCTCTCTTGTAGGTGCTTGTATTTGAATGAGGGAGGACTTCTGAATGAACTCTGCAAAAGTGAAGGTCACTGGAGCAAGCTTCAGCACATGGCACATAGATGCCCCATGAAAAGCTCAGAGCTCAGAACTTGAATCCTTCAGCTTCTGTCTCTTAAACACCCATTCACAATTTACCTTGCCATCCTAACTAACTAGCCTTGATTAACAACTATTCAACAAATTAATTTGTGAGAACTTTGATTGATTGAATTTTGTCATGTTTCAAACATCTTGCCTACTTAACCAACCCTATTGAATGAAATATGGAAATCAAGACATTGGTTTCCATTTTCTTTTTTTCTTTTGAGTTCAAAAGATTCATCTTTGCAAAAAAAAAAACAAAAAAAA
>Ga0209208_10009470_pt1 | contig 12795 bp, 14 predicted proteins | sample S1TSphfallax_3_FD_187694 | JGI IMG/M metagenome (GOLD analysis project Ga0209208, IMG submission 187694) | Host-associated microbial communities from peat moss isolated from Minnesota, USA - S1T2_Fd - Sphagnum fallax MG (SPAdes) (version 2) | ecosystem: Host-associated > Plants > Peat moss >...
CTCTTCAGCAATCTTCATCATCTCCAAAAGCTCTTCAACATCTTCTAAAACTGTAGCTGTGAATTCTTCATTGTTTTCATCGTTGACATGAACAAATTCTTCAAGCTCGTCTTACCCAATAGAAAGATTTAAAGTTGCAATAGCTTATGCTACTTTAGTCCCTAAATCCTTGATCATGTTCACTGCTTCCTGATCTGCTTTTAATGTCATTATTTTCGCCTTGATAAATGCATTTTTAATAAAGCTTGGTGACACGGATTGCCAAGCTTCTTTGATATAACTTGCAGCATCGAGTAGGTGAACTAGATTTGCGTATGCAACTCCAGCAGCACCACGTCGTAATCTCTACCCCTGCATTTTCTTTCAAAGTTTCGCCTCTTCATCCAATTCATAGAAATCAAGAACATCCTTGAGATAGAGATATTTGAACCTCTTCTTCAAAGTTGCGATTATGCCCATATCGTAAGGTTGTTTCCAACTTGTGCAATTTGGGGGAAAGAAAACGATCCTAACATTGTCACATTCAAAAGCTTCAAAGTGTCCGGGGGCATTGTCCAATAGCAAAAAAACCCAACGTCCGATTTGTTTTTTCACTTCTGGATAAAACATTTCGTTGAACCACTTCCAACACGTTTCCACGTCCATCCAAGCTTTAACTTAACTAAAATATGGAATAGGCCATTGGCGATCTTTGATACAGGCAGGTGTTTTCGGTTTGTCGATCAATGCGTAAGGAATTTTGTGAATTCACACAACATTGGCGCACATGATAAGAGAAACTCGATCTTTGGATTTTTTCTTCCCTCTAGTGGTTGATATGTCCTCATTTGGCATTAGAAGGTTATATCTCGGTGGTAGGCGAAAAAACAGGCCGGTCTTGTCCATATTGTAGACATTTTCAGGATCATATTGGGCAATAATCTCGTAAAGGTTGTCTAAAGTTGCCAACAATCCAAGATCGGATTTGTTGACTTTAACTCCCTCTCCGTGAAGCAACATCTTTTGTAACCCTGACACACTCTGAATCGACTTAGCCACTGCTAGGATGCCTTGAAGTCCGTTTCCAGAATTGATAAACTCGATGCAATACTTTTTGCTTTAACAATGGCGAGAGATGGCGGAACAGGAAGATTAGCACAACGCATGCTGTCAATCCAAATGTAAAACATGTTTTCAAGTTTGGTGAAACGACCAACAGAGGATCGAAAAGTCTTCTCTTTAGCTTCATTAGACATTAAGGCATATTGCTCTAGGATTTGATCCCATTTGTCCCACACCTTTCTGATAGCTTCTTCATTAACATCGTACTCGCGTGCTATAGCCCTTTTATTGGGAACATTTGTTTTGTTCAGCTTTGCTATGATCTCGCATTGTTAAGACTCATTGAGGCGTTTCTTGTTCGGTTTCTTCGACATTGTAGTTGAATTAAGCGATTAGGAAATGATTCGTCTAAAGTGCACACTTACTGGCTAAGTACGCACAATCCTCCCAGGTTCAAGTTGCGTACTTAACCGAGAGGCTATTGTACTATATGGGGGAAGGTAGTGGCTTCCTTCAAGTCCGAGCCGTGGTGAATTTCGTGAGTCCAAAGTTGCCCGTGGCTTGTCCTAGCACCAAAGGTGCTCCAAAATGCGAATTAACCAACTTGTTGGTTGGTTTGATGCAAGTTCGAGTGAGTAACTAAAACTTGTCCCTCTTCCTAATCCCATCCTAGAGCTCTAGCACGCCCCTCTACCCCTTTTAGTGCTGAGAGCTGGGAGCGTGCCCTTAAGTCCCTACAATTTCACTGTTTTAGAAACCAACACCCATCTTAGGCCTAACTTGGGATTTGGGAGCGTGTTAAACAAGGGGGGGAGGGAGGGCAACAAATCTTTTAAGAAGATCACCGGGAAGTGGATGACCAAGACTAGGAAAAGGGTGGTAAAACTCAAGGAGGAAGATCACTAAGAAGGGGATGATCAAGGGGGGGGGGCGCGAGGGAAGGGAAGGTGACAGATATCAAGAAAGAGGATCACCAATAAGTGGATGACCAAGACCAAGAAGAAGGCAACAATTCAAGGAGATAATCATTAGGAAGTGGACAACCAAGACTAGGAAGAGGGTGGTAGAGCTCAAGGAGATGATCACCATGAAGTGGATGACTAAGACCAAGAAGAAGGCAACAAAGTTCAAGGAGACAATCATTGAAAAAAGGACAACCAAGACTAGGAAGAAGGCAATAGAGCTCAAGGAGATGATCATTAAAAAGGGGACGACCAAGACCAAGAAGAGGGCAGTAGAGCTGAAGGAGTTGTGTCACCTGGAAAAAGACAAACTCCAAAAGGATAAATTGTTCTTGGATGAACATTGAACCTCAAGAGTTGCCACATATTGTCATTGGAAGAAGAAAAATGGAAGAAGAACATGAGCTCACCAACACACAACAATTTTGTGCAACCATACCTGCACACAAACCATAAAAGGAGTGAGAATTTTCATCCAATGCACCAAACCAAAAAAAATAGTAATCTTGGAAAGGGGATGAAAATTGTTGCAAGCACTGAGCGCCCATGCCTAGAAGTGAAGAGGGAGCACAATTTTAGTTGAACCAACTATAGAAAGGACCCTAGCTTGAACCCAAAACCCTAACAAGTGGCGCCACCTGATTTTTTTAGGGTTATTCAAACATGCCCTTGCCCATAACCATAGATTTTTGTAACTTTTTTTTGGGAGATCCAAACCAATGGATTATTGGAACCATTTTTACAAAAAGAATAAATTGGTTTTCAATTTCATCCAGTTCATCTATAAATGAAAGTTCATTCATTTTCCAAATACTAAACATGCAATTACAATGTGCAAAGTGTTTCTGAATGGGGTTGGCAAGTGTTTGTTATTTTTTTTCAGCAATTGTAACCCACCCATCGTGCTTTAGGGAGGCATATCTTAGTCATATCTCCACCAAATTTGGCAATATAAGTTGCTTTAAGTGCGCCTAGAGATGGGGCACATTTTGTCTTTAGACCTCATGACCAAAACAACACTGACCAGTGCACCACATTTAATTTAGTCCTTATATGTTTGGTTACTGGCCTGTCTACCCTAATGTCCATAGAGGTGTACATTTCATTTTTCAAAAAGCCTGCTCTTAGTTTTTACTGTTTTTCCTGTGATAGCAAGGGGAGATGATTAGAATTATAGTTATTAAAATTTGAAAAATTCAATACCAAACCCAGAAGGGTCTTGCCAGATACCTACAAGGTGAATATGAATATCTTCAGGTTGACAAAAAGATCAACAACTGTTGTAGGTTATGAATACCCAGGTTGATAACCAGGTGTTTTCTCAATAACCAGCCAACACTGGTTATCACCTGATAACCAGCTCTTGTTGGCAGTTATCAGCTAGACTTTACAGACAGGAATTGACCAGGAATCATTTTAACTCATTTTCTTTTTCATTCAAAGAGCCGAGGAACAGCATCGCTCGGAGGTCTCTAGAGTTTAGATAAATGCTGGTTGATCAATAATGACATTCGTCAACTCTCTCTTTCTCCTTCATGTTGCCAAAAGTACCCTGTTGCAAATACCTTTTTGAAGGTTAGAAGCTACCCAGAACCCACCAGCATATTACATACGTAGTAAAAGGAAGGAAATTAAAGGCCAGACTGAACAAGGACCCACCAGCAAACCGTGGAAGATGGATGATATGCAGACTAGAATCACATTTTTGTGGAACTATTGTCACATAATTAACCATGGTGGTTAACTATGTGTTAACCTTGACATGTATCTACCTACCTAGTAGCCACCAAGTCCCTTGTACTTACTTTACATTACATACATAGTAACCATGTACATTACCTATGTGCTTATCTATGATACTTACACACTTAGGTAGGTTGTTGTAGTAATGTTCACATGTGGATGTAATATATGGTTTAGGCAAGTAAAACAGAGTTGTGGTTTACTTACTCACCTACATACATGATAATCAATTGCATTACCTACCTACTTACCTATGAGACTAACCCACTTATGTAGGTAGTTAGGTAAGTAGTGTGAGGGTTTCAGGCCAGTAGGTTACCAAGGTGAAGTTTGCCTTGGTACACAGTTGTGGTTTCTTCATCCACAACTCATCACTCACATAAAGGGGTTTTGGATGGATGTTGCACTTGTGGGTGCTGGGTAAAATAATCCCAAAATGAAGAAACAAAACTATGAATGCGTGCCACATACACCCAAGGAAAAAACAAATTGGTCAAAAGAAAGGGCTAGGTGGCACCATTGCAAAGGAGGCACCTAAGGGTATAATTTCTAATTAGTAATTACTAATGACGCCCCTTGAGCATACCAGACAGTTGCATGAGGGAAAACAAGAGGCATGATTAAAGAGGAAGTAAACATTATAAAATTTGAAAATCTTTCCCCCACAATCTCTCCACACCAGTGATCACCACGATCCCATTGAACGAGGGAAATGAGAAACGGAGAGAGAGCTGCATAATAATGCCACCAATATGGGCCATCGTATACTGAAAAGAAAGAGAGAAACATTAAATGCAGTTGGAGTTGGGACAAAAACCAAATTGATGGGTTACACTAATTTTAAGGAAAGATCAAAGGTCGACAATTGATGTTCATGTTTTAGTAATCCCCTACAACTCTACAGACTCTACCCAAAATAGCACTGCAAAACAACCAGAACAAAAAATAGCAGTATTGCAGAACTAGAATAAGAAGATGAGCACCGATCAAACACACTACTGAGAGAACAAGACAAAAAAGGTGGTAATGGAAAATAAACTTAGGGGTTGGGATTCGCCGCAGTAGTAGCATCTAGTTCGCGGGTTTGGGGGAGTGGTAGCATCTTCACGGTTTGTGGTCTGCACGCGGGGAGTATAAAATTTTAAGTGGAGAATTCAGCAGCTAGCTAGCTAGCTAGCTAATTTGGTTGTCAGCTTGCATATCGTCTGAGCAGCTTTCGCTTGATCGATCACTAATTCTAGATTCGTAGCTAGGTGTAAGTTAAGGTGGATCGACAAGTCTACTAGTGGACAGAGAGGACACGCGGGGCCTCTGCAGCAGCTGAGCTCTTAGCTATGGTTCACTAGATCGTTAAATGCTATTTTCACCCTGCCAGTAATGATTGACTGACTGCATCTCTTCCTTTCCCTTCCCACCCCGCGTGCAATTCTGACGTAACCCTAAATTGGATTGATGGTCGCTCTTTCCAACGGCATGAGAGTCAGATCCCCAGACTTACAAGCTTCTGCTGCGGTTTTCCAAATGCGACCCAGCTGCTTTTGCGCTTGCCTTGCAAGCTCTCTCGTACGTTACTTACACGAAAGCTCTGAGTAAGGGTTTTTTTGGTCCCATATTTGTGACGTAGCTGAACTGGAGATCATCTGTGATATAGTTTAGCCAAATCTGGTTATATAAAACTAAATAATTTTTTAGCCAGGAAAAAAAGGGCTGGAACCTCTGAGAGAGCAACCAGTAGTAATATGTAGATCCTTTCCTTACTTGTACACCTACGTCATGAAATTACCTATCTCTACCTTAATGAACCCAAAAGAGATGGTTGGCTTTATGGGTTTTTCTTACTGGCGAAATTCCGCCAAAAAGAGAAATTCAAAAATTCAAAAAAGAAGTGATGATTTTGGAGGTTTTCAATCACCCAAAGTAAGGAAATTTAGAAAAAAAGAGAGGAATAATTGCCAGATTCATATATTATTTAGTTTTCATTGTGTAGCCAAAGGATGGTTCAAGATTTGTACTTTGTTTCTGGTTTATAGCCAGATTTGGATAAATCTTCCTAGGGATGATCACCACTTTGGCTACAAACAAGAATTCCTATTACCCAAAAAAAACACTGCGAAGAGTCCGCGTGGAAGGTCTAGAGCTAATTCCGAGTCGACGACTGCAAAAAAATTTCCCTTGACCCGTCACCGGGCAAGTAGAGAAAACATTTGAAAGCTGCAATTAGGCCGGGCCCATTTCTTTCTTTAGAGCTGGAAAAGGCAGTTCCGCGATTGCTTAGCGGAAAACAACACCGACCTGGAAACTGCAGCAGCTGCCGTTGACACAAACAATCTAGTAGTGGGTAGATACGTAAGGGGTAAGCATCTTGATTTCCTCGTGATCGTAAAAGTAAGTGGGAGAGACTTTTTGTCTCCAGCTGGACGGTCCCACCGCCATCACTTGAAGAAATTTAGGAATCGCATCTAAATTTCAAACAAAAAAGACCCACATCTTCTCCACAGTGAATCAATGACATCGTCGTCAGAAAAACTCGAAAAGAGCCTTTAACCTTCCTCATGGAGGTCATGTGCAGAAGATTGGATTTGTAGCCACCTGCTAACTTGGAGGAAGTCTCATGAAGTTCATGTCATGTATACTGATCATGAGCAGCAATATTATTCATGTCATTTTGTTTCTTGGAGCTCTCAGGCATCACAACACCTGCCTAGCTCCAATATCAATCAGTGATGATGTCAGATTATTTGCGAATTTTTTAAAATCTTTTGTTAAAATAATATATATATTCCAGCTTTGAGATAACATGCAAAGTTGTGGTACAAAAGATTCATCTTTCTTAAGTTGCAATTTGGTGTGAGGGGTGGATCCTCCATCATCGAGTGCACAATGATTTTGATTGTGTGTGTTTCTCTGCAATTTTGTTACCATGTGTTTATGGTTTTTGTGGACCAGCTATAGATGTAAATGTCTCGAATCTGGTAGCGCATTACAATGAACATCATGTGACCAAAGCCCAAAGCTCTAGTCAAACTCAATCCACTTGATGTTTTCACTTCTGACCAAAGCTCTGGAAGTTCTGGAAAGTCTAGAATGAATGAATGTACATTTGATGTAATCTTGATGATCTTTTAATGTTTAACTAAAACTTTAGAAATTGAAAAGGGCCAAATGGTGGAGATCCATGCCAGGGATTTATGTGTCACCCAGCACCCTCCACTACTGCATCCAGCAATTGGAAGCCTGTTATGACCCATGTCTGAATGAATCACAACTGAGTCACCAAGGCTCCACCACCTTGGGTAACCTATCCTGTAATTCCACTTCTCCTTCACCCTACCCATGGAACTACTAACTACCCATGTAGGTGGGTAACAATCATGGGTAGGTATGCAAGAAATATAGGTGTTTACTATGCACATAGGTAAGTTGTAGGTAAGGCACTTGGTGGCTACTAGGTAGGTAGATTCATGCAGGTGGTTAGTACACAACTAGGTAACTAGCTATGTAAGTGGGTAAGTATGATGTAGGCATTCCCTGCCAGGGTGAACCAGCACCTCCACTGGTACTTTCACCTTCATGAGTGACGCTGTTTAGAGGCCATATTTAACCCCAGAAATCTTAAATTTGGACTTAAGAGACCATCATTTAGTCTTTGAATTGGATATTTATCATGGTTACATGCAACCTCAAAAAAATCTGAGTTTTAACCATGGTATCAGTGTAGGTGCTGGTTCAGCCAAGGCACAGAACCTGGGTTGACTGCAGAGTAAGGCAGTCGGTGATTACTAAGCAGGTAGATCCTGGTTATGTGTGAGACAAGAATACAACCAATGAATGTATGGAAATATTGAAATAGCAACATGAGATATCAAACTATAATTTGTTCAATTTTTAATGTTTTTGCTCATTTTGAAGTTTCAATTATGTGTTCCAAATCTCCTTGAAAAGAAAAGTTGAAAAATATCCCTAACTTAAATTCTTTGAACATTATACACTGTATTTTAATCATTTTTAAATGCATTGTGTGAGTGAACATACCAATGATTTTGAAATTTTTAATTATTTGCAAATTGTTTTATGTATCTTTCCATAGGTGAAAGCATGGTAAAACAGATAGAAAAAGTATTTGTTAAAAATTCAATTTAAAACTGGTCAAGTTTTTGACACAAGTAGAACAAAGTAGATTCAAAATCACTTTAAGCTTTGCATTATGAAATCATGAGGGCCCTCATTAAGTTTATGATAAGATCAATACAAAATTTGAGAAACTTTAGAACAATCAAATTGTAACAAATGCATTTGAACTTGGTCAGTCAAAATTGTGTGCAAAGATTATTTTAGATTAAATAATGTTTGATATATAATGTTTATTGTATGTAAATTTGTAAAAGTTGAAAGCATATAAACACATTTTAAGATTTCATTAACTTGAAGGTCAAAAAAATCCAATGTTTCATTTATTTGAAACCTACTTTGCAAGCAACTTTTTGTACTTGTTTTTCTAAAAAAATGATCATTTAAATGCATATACAAACATGTAAATTTTCAAAATCATTGAATTGAAAAAAAAAGTTCATATTGATGATTAAAACAATTAATATTTTAAATTCCATAGATCAAAACTTATATTATGATTACTTTCCATTTATGTTGCAAAGATCTTGAGTTGTTTACTTTATCATGTTTTCACCTTCATGTCCTCAAATCCATGAAAATGTACATTATTCCAATGTTTGACAATTATCCAACCTTTTTTTAAATGCTTGACTTTAAATATTCACATAATATTTCATGAATCAATTGATTCAATGACAATTAATTTTGTGATTTGATTGGTGAAATTAGATGACATTTAACATGGTCATGTGGTGAATTGAATGTAAAATTGAATTCACAAGGTGGCAATGAATCCCAACCATGATCATTTTTATTCATTTAAGAATAATGTGTGCATGTTGCATATTCAATAAACAAATGAATTCATGAAGGGGGCATATTCACAATTAAGGTACCTTTTTCAACACAAGACTCAACTTTGTTTTTGCAATCTTCCAAATATAAAATCTAAATGAGATAAATTTAAGTGAAAAATATTGGATAATTCAAATTATGATAATTTTCATGATGGTGGTGATTTTTCACATGCGTATGTAATTATGCATAAATATTTTGATAAAAAACAAAAAATGCAAAAAATGAAAACATAAACTTTTATGTAAAACTTAACATGTTTTCTTACATGAAAATTTCCTACACATTTTGCTAGCATTTGGAGCCACAATTTTTTAGCTTAATGAATACAAAAATCAACCAAATGGAAGAAAAAGGAATCATTTTCCTTGTTACCCTTTAAGAATGGATTCTGTAGCCTTCAAAAAAATTACATCATATATTATTTAATCAAATGCATTACATGAACATTGCTAAACATAAATGTATGCATCGATCATCCATGAAATAAAATTGAAGTCAATTGCATTGTTTCATACATTCATTTTGATTATTTTAAAATGAAAATTAGAATTAAGACAAGGATTTAAATTATTTGAAAGGATTCAAAAGGACATTTATATTATATTCAATTTATTCTAAATTTTTCATAGATTAACAGGACATCATTTTGATTATTATCATATACAAATTCGCTATAATCATGAAATAATAAATGTAATAAAAATCCAAACTAATCCTTTGTAATCTTTTTTTCATTAGACTATCCTTTTGGCTACCTTAGTTGTGAATATGCCCAAGGATAAAATGTCAAAATAAAATACAATTTCACCAAAGAAATTGTACAAATTTATTTTTTATTTGTTTATTATCCACCACGATTACAAGTGAAAGAATGAAACCATGTTTTAGGAAATTTTTTAATTTTGATTTAATTATGCTTATCACAACCCTTGTTAGTTTTACTCTTTTTAGGGGTGATAACAACTATGTTTTGTGCACCAAGTGCCATATTTGTATCTCCTTAGCAATTTCCTACTCCAAAAAAATTGTATTATGACTTTGAAAGGTTGAATGGATGAATGTTTGCTATACCTCATTGATACATAACAAGGACATAACATTATAATAAAAGGAGATGGGAAGTATAATCAAAGTACTTAAGTTAGGTCAAAGTTATGTGTAATAAGATGCCAAAATTTAAATTCTACTTTCGAAGCCCAAGAATCCATTTGCTTATCTATGTAAACAACCAAAGAGTTGTAATATTATTGAAGAATTGCTTGCATGGATTTCAATCATGGTAATTCCATTCTCTTTGCTTACATTGCCTTGCAAGTTTAAGAAAATTAATGTGGAGGTTGAATGGGCAATAGAAAGTCTTTTGGTTTAGGACTAAAAATCAAAAAGTTTGCAAAAAGTGTGCAACCTATCTTGGGAAAGGGCAATGTTAACATACCAATGGTAAGTTGCATGGGAGAGGAGGGATGTGAGTGACACTATTAAAAATCCATATGATAACCCATTTCACAAATGATGGAGGCAAATGCATTACACACTACATACATCATGCTTGGTGCACTTACTACCATGGGTACATTTCAAAAAGTGGATACCCATTGGTTTGATGGGCGAATAATATGCACAAAGAGAAGGTGGGTTGCCAAATGATGGGGGAGCCCTAAATTGATTTGGAGAGTTTTGAATATATTGCTAAATATTGTTAGCTAAACATTCACCTATAAGTGAGTCTAATGGGGATTAGTTGACGCATTAGACATATGTGTGTGTACAATTTTTCATGTTTGTCCTAAAACCAACCAACCATTTTCTAATGAATTCTTGAAAGTGGGAAACATGTGTGCATTGGACAAAGAACTTAAAATAGGTTCTTAAAAACAAAACTTAAAAACATTAAGGATAAAAGTCATTACCCAAACAAAAACCTAAAAAGGAAGATGAGGCTATAAATGTGAGCCTCCTTGAATATATTGTCAAAGCAATGATCACAACTTATACAATAACAATGCCACTTGAAGCTCCAGAAAGAAACAATGGCTAACAACCTAAACTCCTTGTGCACAAGAACCGGGACTTCAAAAGTGACCAAAAGACATGAGGGAAAGATGTGTAAAAGGGTTTTAAAACGTAATAGTGTAGAAGAGGAAAAGAAAAAAAATGAGAAGAAGTTAGTTAGATAGACTAAAGCCCTGTGTGAAATATCTAAAGACCTTAATTTTTAAAACAACCAAACATGAGATAGAAAAAATATTCAAAGAAAACAAAGAATGAAATGTTTTTGAAAAGAGAAAAAATACCATAAGATGTTTGATGCATATTGCATGAAAGAGGAAATTAAACTCTTAAAGATGGGGGGTGGTCCGTGTGGTTTTTGGTGAATTTTTGCCAATTGGCAATTTTTTTTTTTCAAAATATGAAAATAATTGTTCTAAGATTGCCAAATTAGGAATTTTTTTGAAAATCTTATCAGATTTTACATCAAGTTCAATAGATAGCCTAAAAATAAATTATATATATATATATAACAATGTGCAAATTATTGTGATTTTGTTTTCAATCCACTAAAACTTGACAAACATGCAAAGCGTACCCACATTTTCTTTTAATTGGCCAAATTTTGTCACTTAGTAAAAAATTGACATTTTGTGGCTCCCCACCCCCTTCCCCGGCCACCAGATGTTGGCTTTAGGGTCTTCCATCACCATATTTTGAAAATTAGTTTCGTAAAAGTCACAGAACTTCTAATTCATGTTCTAGTAGATAGCCAAAAAAATATGAAAGGATATTTAAATATGTATACTTTCATGTGTCCTAGATAGCCAAAATTGGCTAAACCTTCTGATGCAGAACCCCCACCTAGGCTACAGCACAAACTAGAGTTAAACAAGGGGTTGTGTCACACTGTGGCCTTGCCATTTACATTAAAAAGTATCTTAAGGCAAAAGAAGAATTATGATGAAAACTCAAATATTTCACCATGCAAAAAATATAATCTTCAAAAAATCCTCTAAAAAAGAAACCAAAATATTTCAAGACATTATAACTCTATAGTTAATTTCGACTTTCAACACAAGCCAAAATGTCACCTTTCAAAAATCCTCATATTAAAATAGAACTATTATTACCTAGGGGCCAAAACCCCTTAAAGCTACGATACTTTATAATGAATATAAACACAATATCCTTCCCTACAAAGCAAAAATATAATCTTCTACGAAATCTTCTAAAAGAAACCAAAATCCTGCAAGATATCATAACTCTATAACTAAATCTCAAGTTTGAACACAAGCCAAAATATCATCTTTCAAAAATCCTTGTATCAAAATAGACCTACTATTACCTAGGGGCCAAAACCCCTGAAAGCTACGATACTTTATAATGAATATAAACACAATATCCTTGCATACCAAGCAGAAATATAATCTTCAAAAAACATCTTCTAAAAGAAACCAAAATCCTGCAAGATATCATAACTCTATAATGAATCTCAAGTTTCAACACAAGCCAAAATACCATCTTTCAAAAATCCTTGTATCAAAATAGACCTACTATTATTACCTAGGGGCCAAAAGCCCTCAAAGCTACGATAATTTATAATGAATATAAACACAATAATATCCTTGCCTACCAAGCAGAAATATAATCTTCTAAGAAATCTTCTAAAAAGAAACCAAAATCCTGCAAGATATCATATTAACTCTATAATAACTAATCTCAAGTTTCAACACAAGCCAAAATATCATCTTTCAAAAACCCTTGCATCAAAATAGACCTACTATTACCTAGGGGCCAAAATCCCTTAAAGCTAATATACTCTATAATGAATCTAAACACAATGATATCCTTGCCTACCAAGGCAAGCCCCACAAAGAAAACCCCAAAAGGTACCCCAGTTTCGGAGTTTTTACAAATTCACAGTGGGGACAATTATACTCCCACGAGATAGAGAAAGTTTGTACGGCGAAGTTGCAATTACCCCGACAAGGCTTCGTAATTTGAAATCCGCCTTTTTCTTTCAGACCCACCCCCGGCACAGTACCATAATGATTGACATTCCGCCGCAGGCACTTGTGAAGTCTCCAGG
>Ga0209208_10009471_pt1 | contig 12794 bp, 14 predicted proteins | sample S1TSphfallax_3_FD_187694 | JGI IMG/M metagenome (GOLD analysis project Ga0209208, IMG submission 187694) | Host-associated microbial communities from peat moss isolated from Minnesota, USA - S1T2_Fd - Sphagnum fallax MG (SPAdes) (version 2) | ecosystem: Host-associated > Plants > Peat moss >...
GGCGCTGCCTGCGGTTTTGTATGCCTTTCCGCGGTGGAGGAGGGTTTGTTTGCCGGCGGCGGGGCTCGCTTTCCTGTTTCACCTGGTTTCGGCGGTGGAGATGCTGGAGGTGGCGCACCATTGGGTTCCGGTGAGCTATGGGGAGATTGAGTCGATTCTGGGGTTGTTGATTGCCGGGATTTTTTTGGCGATTGCGCGGATTTACGGGACGGTTTCGTTTGGGGTGTTTGCGCTGCCGGCGGCGTTTTTGCTGGTGTTTGTTCCGGCTTTGGGGGCGGAGCGGTACACGTTTCCTTCGCCGGGGGTGAGGGTAGGCTGGCTGGTGGTGCATATTGGGTTTTTGCTGGCGGCGTATGCTTCGCTGGCGTTTTCGATGGTGGCTAGTTTTCTGTATTTGGTGCAAGAGCGGCGGTTGAAGAGCCGGTTTTTGGTGATGGCGGGGCATCCCACCCACCTTAGCCACAAAAACAACGGCGTGGCGAAGGTAGGGCACCCATATTCGTTTTTCTCAGGGGATTTTTTGCCGCCGCTCGATACTTTGGAGCGGATTGCTCATGCCACGTTGCTGTTTGGTTTCCCTTGCATGACGTTTGGGTTGCTGGTGGGGAGTTTGCTGGCGCAGGAGAGCGTGGGGCCGGCTTACTTTTTCGATCCTAAGGTGTTGTTGTCGTTTGGGATGTGGGTGCTGTACGTGGCGCTTTTGTATATCCGGCGGAGCGCGGGGTTGCGGGGGCGGCGGGCGGCTTATCTTTCGAGCGGTGTGTTTGTTGTGATGCTTTTGGTGTGGGCCGCGAATCAATTGAGCCAGGTACACAGGTTTCCCGCGCCATGAGACTGATACTGCTGGGCATCAACCACAAGACGGCGCCGATCGAGCTGCGGGAGCGGGTGGCGATTCCGCGCGAGTCGCTGGCGGCGCGGGGGCTTGGGCTGCTGGGCGTGCCGGGGGTTTCGGAGGCGATGATTCTCTCGACATGCAACCGGGTGGAGATACTGGCGGCGGTGGATTCGGAGGATGTGGATCTGGCGGGGTTTCTGCACCGGGATCTGGCGGTTGATCCGGCGCTTCTGCGGCCTCATTTGTATGCGTATTGGGACCGGGAGGCGGTAAGGCATCTGTTTCGCGTGGCGGCGAGCCTGGATTCGATGGTGGTGGGCGAGTCGCAGATATTGGGGCAGGTGAAGGACGCTTACGCGGTGGCTCGGGAGGCGGGGACGGTGGCGGGGCAACTGGAGCCGCTGCTGCAGTCGGCCTTTGCGGCGGCGAAGAAGGTGCGGACGGAGACGGAGATAGGGTCGACTACGGTTTCGATCGCTTCGGTGGCGGTGGATTTGGCGCAGAAGATCTTTGGGTCGCTACAGGGCAAGACGGTTTTTCTCGTTGGGGCGGGGAAGATGAGCGAGCTGGCGGCGCGGCATCTGGTGAAGGCTGGGGCGGGGACGATTCTGGTGGCGAACCGGACGGAGGAGCGGGCGGTGGCGATGGCGGCGCGTTTTGCGGATGCCGCGGCGCCGCGGGTGGTGGCGTGGGCTGAGATGCGGAGTTGGGCTGCGGCGGCGGACATTGTGATTACGTCAACTGGGGCGGCGGAACCGATCTTTCGCAAGGAGGATGGGCAGGCTTTCTTGCATAAGCGGAAGAACAAGCCGATGTTTTTCATCGATATTGCGGTGCCGCGGGATGTGGACCCGGCGATGAACCGGCTGGAGGGGATTTTTCTTTACGACATCGACGATTTGCAGTCGGTGGCGGCGGCGCATTTGGCGGAGCGGTCGCGGGAGGCTGGAGACGCCGAGGCGATGATTGCGGCGGAGGTGGAGCGGTACGACCGGAAGCTGCGGGCGGTGCATGTGGCTCCGGCGATTGTGGCGCTGCAGCGGCGGGCGGAGGAGTTGCGGGTTGCGGAGCTACGGCGGGCGCGGCTGAGCGGGTTGACGGCGGAGCAGATGGCGGCGGTCGAGGCGATGAGCCGGGGGTTGATGGCGAAGATGCTGCACGCTCCGATGCAGGCGCTGAAGGCGGCGGCGCGGGATGGGGATTTGGCGCGGATTGAGGCGATTCGGGAGACGTATGGGCTGGTTTCGGAGGAGTCGCCGGAGCAGGAAGACGTGGTGGAGAGGGTTTGAGCTTGGGTCGGGAATTGATTCGGACTGAGGCAATTCGTATTGGGTCGCGGGGGTCGCAGTTGGCGCTTTGGCAGGCGGAGCATGTGGCCGGGCTGCTGCGGGGGCGCGGGTTTGCGGTGGAAATCGAAGTGATTAAGACGACGGGCGACCGGTTGCAGGAGGTCACATTTGCTCAGGTGGGCTCGAAGGGCATGTTTACGCTGGAGATTGAAGAGGCGCTTGCTGCGGGGCGGATCGATTTGGCGGTGCATAGCTTGAAGGATTTGCCGACGGAGCTGCCGGCGGGGTTTGCGCTGGGGGCTACGCCGGCGCGGGCGGATGCGCGGGATGTGTTTGTTTCGCGGGAGTATGCGGGGCTGGCCGATCTGCCGCCGGGAGCGCGGGTGGGGACGAGCAGTTTGCGGCGGCGGGCGCAGTTGGCGGTGTTGAGGCCGGATCTCGAGTGCATTGAGTTTCGCGGGAATGTGGATACGCGGTTGCGAAAGCTGGGCGAGGGGATGGCGGAGGGGATTTTGCTGGCGGCGGCGGGTCTGGATCGGCTCGAAAAGACGGAGTGGTTGCGAGAGCGGATCGACGTGGAGAGGATGTGTCCGGCGGCGGGGCAGGGGGCGCTGGGGATTGAGATTCGCGATGGGGATGTGCGGACGGCGGAGGCTGTTGCATTTTTGGACGATGCGGCGACGCGGTTTGCGGTGACGGCGGAGCGGGTGGCGCTGGCGGCGCTGGGGGGTGGTTGCCAGGTCCCGATTGGGGTGCATTGCCGGCCGTACGAGGGGCGATTCGAGATTTTTGGCGTGGTTGTAAGCCCGACTGGCGGTGGCATGGTGAATAGCTGGATGGTAGGGACTGACGCGTACGAGTTAGGCAACGGCCTGGCTTCGTCATTGATTGAACTTGGGGCTGCGGAACTGTTTCAGGGAATCGGGACACATTGAGCGAAGTTGAAAATGCGTTGCCACTGGCTAGCCGACGGGTGCTGGTTACGCGAGCGATCCACCAGGCGGGCAAGCTGAGCGAGGGACTGCGGGCGCTGGGCGCGGAGCCGGTGGAGGTTCCGGTGCTGGAGATACGGCCGCCGGAGAGCTTTGCGGCGCTCGATGAGGCGCTGGGCAGGCTGGATGCGGGGCGGGATTCGCAGCGGTTCGATTGGTTGATTTTGACGAGTGCGAATACTGTGGCTGCGGTTGTGGAGCGGTGCCGCGTGCTGGGGCTGGATGTTTCCGAGATGAAGCAGTTGCGGGTGGCGGCGGTGGGGTCGGCGACGGCGGAGGCGGCGCGGAAGGCGGATTTTCGGGTGACGGTGGTGCCGGAGAGCTACAACTCTGAGGGGGTGGTGGCGGCGCTGGGGAATTCGATTTTGGGTAAGCGGGTGCTGCTGGCGCGGGCGAAGGTGGCGCGGGATGTGATCCCCGATGCGCTGACGGCGGCCGGGGCGCTGATGACGGTGGTGGACGCTTACCGGACGGCGCTGCCGGAGGGTGCTTCGGAGCGGTTGGTTGCGGCGCTGGGGGCGGGGGTGGATGCGGCGACGTTTACCAGCTCTTCGAGTGTGCGGAATCTGGCGGAGGTGGCGCGGGAGGCTGGGGTGGGGTTTCCGCTGACTGGGCCCGGTGGGCAGGTGAAGGCGATTTCGATTGGGCCGGTTACTACGGCGACGCTGCGGGAGTTTGGTTGGGAAGAAGCGGGCGAGGCGGAGGCTTCGGATTTGCCGGGGTTGATTGCGGCGGTGGTGAAGGCGATGCAGGGAATAGGGATTAGGGAATAGGAATTAGGGATTAGGGAAAAGCGCCGGGTCGGCACTAGGGGTTGTTTGTGTCTTCAGAACGATTGGAAGGGCGAGATCGGCGGGAACCTGCGAAGGAATCTGGCCGGAAACCGCATGTTTTCGCATGGGTGGGGTGGATTGCGGCGGCTGTGTTGGCCGGGGTACTGCTGACTTTGATCGTCAGCCCGGCTTTGGCGCATGAGAGGGGTGGGTTCTGGTCGCAGGTGGCGGAGCTTTTGACGCGGCGGGAGACGCGGTTTCATCTGGAGTCGCCGGCGGTGGTGATGAAGATTCGGCAGTTGAACCGGCTGGAGACGGTGACGTATTCGATCGACAAGATTGTGGAGGGGGAGCGGGAGAGCATTTTGTGGCCGAGTTTTCTGGCGGGGGACAAGATCATTCTGGTGGCGCATGGCGAGGTGATTGGGGGCGTGGATCTCGGCAAGCTGCGGGCGGGGGATGTGTCGGTGGCTGGGGATGCGGTTCGGGTAAAGCTGCCGGCGGCGGAGATTTTGACGACGCGGATCGACAACCAGGCTACGCGGGTGTATTCGCGGATGACGGGACTGCTGGTGGGTGCGGACCCGAATCTGGAGTCGGAGGTGCGGGCGCAGGCGGAGCGGCAGATTGCGCAGGCGGCGATCTCTGAGGGGATTTTGGACAAGGCGCGGCAGAATGCGCGGACGAGCGTCGGGGCGCTGCTTTCTGGGTTGGGGTTTCAGAGGGTGGATGTGGAGTGAGGGGCGGTAGAAGGAAGGAATTCAGCGCAGCGGGAAATTGGCTGGATCGTCCTTCCAGGGATTGAAGACGGCAGCGCCGCTCAGGGCGACGTGGGCGGAGTTTCTGGTGGCGAGGTAGAACCGGTGTTCGATGGCAGTGGCGGCCAAGAGTGTGTCGATCACAGTTGGTGAGTGGCCGGAATGGCGTTTGACTTCGCCGCTTATGGTTCCCCAGCGCAGGGCGATGTTGTCTGAGAGAGATACGATACGGCCAGCGAAGCGCGATTCCAGGGCCACCTCAGTTTTTTGAATGCGCGGGCGAAGTTTGCTGCCTGGGGGCAAGTTGGCGATGCCTTTGCGGTATTCGGCGAGAGTGAGAATGCTGATGAACAGCGAATACTCCGGCTGACTGCGCAGCCATTGTGCGACCCTCGGTTCCGGCTTCGGGCTTGTCATGGCGGCTACCACGTTTGTATCGAGCAGCCAGCCCCTCATAGATCGATCTCGCGGCCTCGGTCTTCCTCGCGTTCAAGATCGATTCCTGAAAAGTCGAGGGTTTGAAGAAAGTCGACCAGAGATAGCTGTTCTTTTGCCTCCGGCAGGAGTTGGCGATAGGTTTCGGGATTGAGGATGATGGCAGCCTCTTTTCCTCGCACCGTGACCATTTGCGGACCCTCCGAGGAGGCCAGCCGAACGACTTCGCTGAATCTGGCTTTCGCGTCTTCGAGTTTCCAGCGGTCCATGGTGGGTGTGGGACGAGGGGCCCCGACTTTCCGAGCCGTATTGGAGGTTGGCATTTGTTAGCCCTCAAGGGAAACCGACTATCTGACTAGATTGTACTCGACCGGCGTGCGTCCTATTCACCGGTTGGCGGAGCTTGAAGAACTTCTTGAAAAGGCGTCATCAACAGGTCCAAAACCGTCCAGCGTGGGCTAAAGCCCTGTAAATTGAGTCGGTTATCGGCACGACTTAAAGTCGTGCCCTGTTACAACGAGCTGCTCGGTCGATCCCGTGATTTTTGCCGCCTCTCAGCAGTGCCAGGTTTTGTCGGGGGCGCGGCATAGGGTTTCGAGCGGGCAGGCGGCGCATTTGGGTTTTCTTGCGTCGCAGATGGCTCGGCCGTGGTGGATTAGCTCGTGGGAGAGCTGGATCCAGCGGTCTCTTGGGATGATTTTGATGAGGTCCTGCTCGACTTTTTGGGGGGTTTCCGCGCGGGAGAGGCCGAGGCGGCGGGCTAGGCGGAAGACGTGGGTGTCGACGACGATGCCCTCGGCTTTGCCGTAGGCTACGCCGAGGACGACGGAGGCGGTTTTGCGGGCGGCGCCGGGGACGGTGAGGAGTTCGGCCATGGTTTGGGGGACATGGCCGCCGAACTGCTCGGTGACGACGCGGCCTGCGCCCTGGATGGATTTGGCTTTGTTGTGGTAGAAGCCGGTGGTGCGGATGAGGGATTCGATGGCTTCGATGGGGGCCTGGGCCATTTCGGCGGGGGTGGGGTAGGTTTGGAAGAGCCTGGGGGTGACCAGGTTGACGCGGGCGTCGGTGCATTGGGCGCTGAGGATGGTGGCTACGAGGAGCTGCCAGGGGTTGGCGTGGACCAGGGCGCACTCGGCGTTGGGGTAGGTGTCGCGGAGGACTTTGAGAATTTCTTCGACGCGGGCGGGTTTGGTTTCGAGCTTGGCTACGCCGTGGCCTGAGGATGCTTTGGCGAGGGGTGATTTCTTTGCCGGGCGGTTGGCGCGGGTCGCTTTGCCTGTTTTTTTCGCGGAGGACTTTTTGGCGGGCGATTTCTTGACGGCAGATTTGATTTGCTTCGCAGGCATGGGGTTCATTCTTCCACGTTCTCAGGAAAAATGCTTTCCATCAAACGGCGGGGAGTTTTGACGGTTCAGGAAAGAAGCCTGCTTCGGACACCCTGCGATTGGAGCAGAGCGACAGCTTTCACGTCGAAGCTGACGAATTCTTCCGCGCCGAGCCAGATTCCTTCGTAAGCGACGACGCCGTCGGCAAAGTCTCCGCCAACTCTCAGGAGCGCCAATCCCGCCTCGACGACTGACCGGTTCATGACGATGTTTGGGCTCGACATCAGGCGCTCGATAGCCGCTGCTATCTGAATTTTTGGCTTTTTGAATCCGCTGTTGAGAACCCACACGAATTCGCAGAGCGTGGATGTGGGGACGGCAACGAGTTCCGCTTCTCGAAGAGCACTGGTGGCTATCTGTGTTTGGCGAGCGTCGTCGCGGAGGATCGCCCTCAGAAGCAGGTTTGTATCGGCGGTGATCTTCAAAGCTTTCCGGCCCAACCATCCGCCGCGATCTGGTTGATTTCTTCAATGCTGAGCCTGGGGCTATCTGCCTGGTCGAAGAACCCGATGAAATCCTCAATTGAGCCGGAAGGCTTGATGGAGTGAATCTTCAACCCGCCATCGGGAAGTTTCTCAGCATGGACTTTTTGTCCGGGTCCGACGTTGAGGTGCCTGAGGAGTTCCTGTTTCAATGTGACTTGGCCCTTAGCGGTGATGGTTAGAGTCGTCATGACATCCCTCCAGGTAAGGTCAATGTACCTTACCTGCAAGGGTCTGTCTATAGGCTGCCGGAGAGCCAGGTTTGCAGGTTTTCGATGGGGAGTTTGAGGCCGACGTAGAAGCTGCCGAAGAGGGCGTATTTGGCGCTGACCTCGTCGAAGCGCATTTCGTAGATGAGGCGTTTGAAGACGACGGGGTCGTCGCTGAAGAGGTCGACGCCCCACTCCCAGTCGTCAAGGCCGATGGAGCCGGAGATGATCTGGCGGACTTGGTCGGCGTAGCGGCGGCCGATGAGGCCGTGGAGGTGCATCATGCGCTGGCGGTCGGCCATGGGTTCGAGATACCAGTTGACTTGTTCGCCGCGTTTGCGGTCCATGGGGTAGAAGCAGACGTATTTGGCTTCGGGGATGGTTGGGTAGATGCGGGTGGCCATGGCGGCGGCCTGGCGGGCTAGCGTCTCGGCGATGCCGGCGTCCCATTCGGGAGAGTGAGGTTGGATGTCGCGGGCGGCGAGGGCGGAGTAGGTTTTGGCGGTGGATTCGTAGAGGCCGAGTTCGACGACGGAGACGTAGCTGTGGGTCTGGGTGAGGTAGTCGTAGAACTCGGTCTGGGCGAGGGTGAGCTCGATCTGATTGAGCGCTTCGAAGCTGTCGCGGGTGTGGATCAGCATCAGGTCGCCTTTGTGGCCGAGGAGGGAGTAGAGGGCGGTTTGGGCGGCTTTTCCTGTCTCTTGCGCGAGCGACTGGAGTTTGGCGACGGCGTTGGCGGCGATGCGCTGCTGGTCGGCGGGGGATAGGGCGCGCCAGGACTTCCAGTCGAAGTGGAAGAGTTGGTGGAGCATGCTGGAGCCTTCGAGGGTGAGGGGAACTGCTGGGGTTTCAGCCATGGGGGTTACCCTTTCTACCTCTAGGATACTGCTTTGCCAGAAGGGAACAGGGAATCGAGGATGGAGCGTAGGACCGAGAGGCCGCTTGGCTTGAGCGGTTATACTTGTAGGCTGTGACTGAACATATCCTTGCCTCCATTGTGCAGTTCGTCATTTGGACGATCTCATCCACCGGGTACGCGGGTGTGGGCCTGCTGATGGGGATCGAGTCGGCGTGTATACCGCTGCCGTCTGAGATCATCATGCCGTTTGCCGGGTATCTGGTTTCGACCGGGCGCTTTGGCGGCGGGGATGCGTGGATGGGGCTGCTGTGGGTGGCTACTGCTGGGGCGCTCGGGTGCAATCTGGGCTCGGTGGTGGCGTACTGGGTGGGCTCGATCGGCGGGCGGCCGCTGGTGCTGCGCTACGGAAAATATGTGCTGATGGGCGAGCACGATCTGGACCGGATCGATTCATTTTTCCTGAAATATGGCTCGATTACGGTGTTGCTGGGGCGTTTGCTGCCGGTGGTGCGGACGTTTATTGCGTTTCCGGCGGGGATTGCCCGGATGCCGCAGTTGCGATTTCACATTTATACGTTCATCGGGTCTTGGCCTTGGTGCTTTGCGCTGGCGTATGTGGGTAAGCAGTTGGGCGATAGGTGGAATACCGATCCGCGGTTTCATGAGTGGTTTCATCGCTTCCACTTAGTGGTGGAGCTGGCGCTGGCGGCGGGGATTGTTTGGTTTGTCTGGACGCACTGGAAGAAAGTCAAGGGAATAGGGAACAGGGAACAGGGAACAGGAAATGCGGGTTGAACTGGTGTTAAGTTAGTAAGTTAGTTGAATTGTCGTTTTAATGTCGTCAGGAAGTTTCCATTGGAAATAGCCTTGCGAGCAAGGCCGAACTGGAAAGGGAAGGTTAGGGAATTCATGGCAGTGCAGAATGAAGGCGCGCAGAAGATTGCGCCGGCAACGGGTAAGTTGGGAGTGATGGTGGTGGGCATGGGCGCCGTGGCCACTACGTTGATTGCGGGAGTGGAAGCGGTGCGCAAGGGATTGGCCAAGCCGATCGGTTCGCTGACGCAGATGGGGACGATCCGGCTGGGCAAGCGGACGGATGGCACTTCGCCGCTGATCAAGGACTTTGTGCCGCTGGCGGACCTGAACGATGTCGTGTTTACGGGCTGGGATATTTTTGAGGACAACGTGTATGAGGCGGCGGCCCATGCGAGGGTAATCGACAGCGATCAGTTGCAGCAGATCAAGCCGTATTTGCAGGCGATTCAGCCGATGCCGGCGGTCTTCGACCAGCATTATGTGAAGCGGTTGCATGGGACGAACGTGAAGAAGGGCAAGCATAAGTGCGATCTGGCGATGCAGGTGATTGCCGATATTCAGGCCTTTAAGCAGAAGGTGGATCGGGTGGTGGTGCTTTGGGCGGGTTCGACGGAGATATTCCTCGAGCCGACGGAGGTGCATCAGTCGATTGCGGCGTTTGAGAAGGGGATGGTGGATAACGATCCGGCGATTGCTCCTTCGCAGATTTATGCGTATGCGGCGTTGAAGGAGGGTGTGCCGTTTGCCAACGGCGCGCCGAATCTGACGGTGGATTTGCCTTGCATGGTGGAGTTGTCGAAGCTGTATGGCGCGCCGATTACGGGCAAGGACTTCAAGACGGGGCAGACGTTTTTGAAGACGGTGCTGGCGCCGGCCTTCAAGGCGCGGATGCTGGGCGTGGCGGGGTGGTACTCGACGAATATCCTGGGCAATCGGGATGGCGAAGTGCTGGACGACCCGGAGAGCTTCAAGACGAAGGAAGAGTCGAAGCTGGGAGTGCTGGATTACATTCTGCAGCCAGAGTTGTACCCCGACTTATACAAGGATCTCTACCATAAGGTGCGGATCAATTACTACCCGCCTCGCGGAGACAATAAGGAAGGCTGGGATAACATCGATATCTTCGGCTGGCTTGGATATCCGATGCAGATCAAGGTGGATTTTCTGTGCCGGGACTCGATTTTGGCGGCTCCGATCGCGCTGGATCTGGTGTTGTTTTTGGATTTGGCGAAGCGGACGCCGCAGTTGGCGCACATCGGGATTCAGGAGTGGCTGAGCTTTTACTGGAAGAGCCCGCAGACGGCGCCTGGGTTGTATCCGGAGCACGATTTGTTCATTCAGTTGATGAAGCTGAAGAATACGCTGCGGCATATTATGGGCGAGGATTTGATTACCCATCTTGGGTTGGAGTACTACGACTGAGGTATGAGCGTCCGATTTTGGGCGGCGCGGGCTTTGGAGAAGCCGATCCTTCCCTGCGTTCAGGATGACAAGCCGATTCTTTGCAGCTTGGCGATGAGCCTCATTCTTCGGGATGAGGCTTTTTTCGTGCTGTAAAGTTGGGGCGGACTGGATCGGTTAGGCTGGGAGTGGCCGCAGTACGCGGCGAGATTTTATGAGGAGTTGGGCGATGAGCGAGTTTGTGACGTTGAAGACGGCGGATGGTTTTGAGATTGGCGCGTATGTGGCGCGGCCTGAGGGCGAGCCGATTGCGGCGTTGATCGTGGTGCAGGAGATCTTTGGGGTGAATGCGCATATCCGGTCGGTGGCGGATGGGTACGCGAAGCTGGGTTATCTGGCGGTGGCTCCGGCGATGTTCGACAGGTTCGAGAAGGGCGTGGAGCTGGGATACGACGAGGCTGGTTGGAAGGCGGCGATGGCGTTCGTGCCGAAGCTGAATCCCGTGGTTTCGCTTAACGATGTGGCGGCGGCGGTGGACTACGCGAAGGCCGAAACGGGGAAGAAGGTGGGCGTGGTGGGCTACTGCTTTGGCGGGACGATGGCCTGGCTGGCGGCGACGCGGCTGGAGGACGTGAGCGCCGCGGTGGGGTACTACGGCGGGTTTATTGGGAATTTTGCGACTGAGACGCCGAAGGCCCCGGCGATGCTGCATTTTGGGAAGCTGGACGCGCATATTCCGGCTTCGGTGGCGGAGGCGGTGCATGCGGCGAACCCGGATGTGGAGATTTACTGGTATGACGCGGGACACGCGTTCAACCGGGATTCCGATCCTCATGCGTATGTGGCGGAGGCGGCGGAGTTGGCGTTGTCTCGGACGCTCAAGTTTTTCGAGAAGAATTTGGCGTAGGCGTGGATGCTGCTAAAGGCCGAGGAGCGCGATGCCCTCGGCCTGGGCCGCGAGGCGGAGTTCGCGGTCTAGCGTGGCCAAAGGCATAGCCAGGCGAATTGCCATTTCGAGGTATGTCGCGTCGTAGACGGTCAATCGGTGTCGATCAGCCAATTGGAGGGTTCGAGTCCAGCAATGTCGATGTGTATCTCCATCGACAAGAATCGGCAGAGAACTGAGATGATCGAGGACTTTCCTCCTGTCCTGCGCGTCAATTCTGCCTCGTCTGATGCCAACATTCAGTGCATTGAGAACTTCTATCCGCCAGAGTTCGGGAACCCACGCTCCATGCCCGGCAATCTGATTGAAGACCAGCGAGATCGCATGAGTCCGCTCATCAAGAAAGGCTTGCGCCATGGTCGCGGAGCAGTCGAGGACCAGACTCACCTGCGGCCTTCATCGCGATAAGCCTTCCATTCTTCCCAATCGAATGGACCTAGATTCATCTCGCGGGCGTGCTCATCCATCTCCGCCAGAGCCGCCAAGGCGCGGGCGGTATCAGCTTCTGTAATCATCGGGACCAATTCCAGGCGGGCTACGGGGCGACCAGAGCGAGTGAATACGACTTCCTCACCCGATTCCGCAGCGGCGAGTAATGAAAGATATCGATCACCCTGCTCTTCAATGGCGATATTGGGCACGGCGCACTCCTGAGAGAGTTCCAGAGATTATCCTAGCACCGAAGAACTCTTGCGCAAATTAAAGCATTTTAGGGAATGGTGTAGACCGGAACCGAGGATGCCGAGTCGATTTTCCTCAAGAAAATCGACATTCACCCTCTCGGGAAAGTGTACAGTTTTCCCTAAAATTCCTTAGCGTGGGAAGTTTGGGTCAATCCGCTGATTTACGCGGCGGCAGCCTCTACCAGCCTGCGGACGGTGAGGACGGTGATGTCGTCTTCCTGGCCGAAGTCTTTGGCGGCGTCGGCGATGAAGAAGGCGGATTGGTTCGACAAGTTGCGGACGCGGTCGAAGCCGAACATTTCGCCGTTGGGCTTGCGGGCTTCGGCGACGCCGTCGGACATCATGAGTAGGCGATCGCCGGGGTGAAGGTAGAGGCGGACCTCTTCGTAAACGACATCGGGGATGACGCCGAGGGGCAGGCCGCCGGGGAGGGTGACTTCCTGGCTATTGAGGAACGGCGGCGGATGGCCGGCGCTGGCGAGGACCAGTTCGCCGTTGGCGGAGAAGAAGGCGGCCTGGCAGGTGGTGAAGCTGGCGCTGCCGACGAGGACTTTGTTAAGGCCGGCGAGCAGTTGCGCGGGGTGGGTGAGCGGGGCTCTGCGCAGCGCGCCCATGAGCATGGAGACGTTCATGGCCGCCTGGAGGCCGTGGCCGGCGACGTCGCCGATGACGATGAGCAGTCCGCCGTCGCCGGTGGCCTGGATGTGGAAGAAGTCGCCGCCGACTTCGGTGGCCGGGGTGTAGACGGTATCGACGTGGAAGCCGGGGGTCTTGGGGGATTCGCGGGGGATCATCAGTTCCTGGACGCTGCGGGCGGCGGCCAGTTCGCTGGAGGCGCGTTCGCGCTCTTTGTGGATGCGGAGGAAGCGGCCGAAGACGATGAGGATGATGACGAAGATGCCGGCGAAGTCGGCTACGTCTGAGA
>Ga0209208_10009472_pt1 | contig 12794 bp, 12 predicted proteins | sample S1TSphfallax_3_FD_187694 | JGI IMG/M metagenome (GOLD analysis project Ga0209208, IMG submission 187694) | Host-associated microbial communities from peat moss isolated from Minnesota, USA - S1T2_Fd - Sphagnum fallax MG (SPAdes) (version 2) | ecosystem: Host-associated > Plants > Peat moss >...
GATCTTTTAACAATTATCATGCATGTTTTGTCGCCTCTTACCTTTTTCAAGTCACAAACTTTTATATTTCATCGTTTGTCAATGGTCATGATTCATTATATGTTGTTTCATCACTCTACCATTTTGTTGCTCCATCATTTTGTCATTTTATCATTCCTTTGCTTTGTTGTTTCCTTGCTACATCATTCTTATCATGCTTTATTGTTGCATCACTTTGTCATTGTTCTCATGTTATGTTGTTTCATCATTTTGTCATTGTTCTCATGCTCTATAACGAATTGTTTTTCATATAACATTGTTAGCCTTTTATTTGCACCTTATCTTGTAAATTACTATTTTATAACTCAAGCAAGAAAAAAACATATTTTCAAGAAGCAACTTCTCCTTTGTTCCCATAATGGAACTACAATATTTAAACTCTAAACTTCTCAACTTTAAACTTGACTAAACTTCTATTTCCTAAACATTTGACTATCACATTTTGTTGTGATTGAATTCAAGGTTCAAGGGAATGTGAAATTTGATCTAATTTGTCAATTGTTTCAACTTTTAAATTCTTAGTTTTTACTTAAGGCAATGGCTTTTTCTTCAAATCTTATTTGGAATGTTCATGGTATTAGGTTTACTAACAATATCCCTACAACATTTGCAAGATATGGTCATACTTATAATTTTGAGAATGTGGATCTTGTTCATGAAGGCATGGATTCAAAATTTTTGAGATTTTGTTGTTAATTGAAGAACAAACTACCATTAGAATACACTTGGAGAATTTGTAAAAACAAAAAGTGGTTTAGAAATTGCATTACTGCAATTCACCTACTTGGGCATATTTTAAGGTGAACAAAAACCAACCCATGGACCTTTTTCAAAACCAAATTATGAAATGTATTATATGTTGTAATGATACAACTCCACCTAGAATATTGGCCATGCACATTAGATGTAGGAAGGGTCTCATTGCATACCATAAGTTTAATCAATGGCATAACAACCATGAAAAAACATGTAAAATCTGAACATTTTATTTTATTAAATGATTTTTTAGAAGATGCAACAACCATAGCCCCGAGATCTTCACCTGATCATGAGCCCAATAAAAAGAAGGCACATGTATCTCCAATTGCAATATTTTGTTTTTTTATATTGCTAGTAAATTCAAAAAAGATGTTGCAACACAAATGGGCTTTGTGGAAGATTTACTATTGTTTGTGGTTAAGGGGTTATTGCCTATGAGGATTATTGAGTCCATTTGGCTTTAAGGGTTGGTGTACAAGTTGTGTCCATGAGTTATTTTCCCATCCAAGAAGATGTTTGTTGAAGATATTTTGCCAAGTTTGGTTGAAAAAACCATGATTACATATGTGTACTTTACATTGGTTGATTGTTTATCAACCATTTGCACATTTGACTTGTGGATGTCAAAAAGAATACACAATGTTTTTGTTGTTAATTTTATTTCAAGTGACAAGGAGGCATGTCACTATTGGGTTGTTTGAGATGACAAACACAAGCGGTGTCATTATGGCTCCTAAATTGCAAGAACTATTGGACAAGTTTTCCTTTACCAAAAAATTATTGCTTACATTAAGGACGAAAAGTCCAATTTGTAAACCTATGCAAATGCCTTGATTTTTATTGTGTCATGTAATACTTTGGCCTTGTTGGAACTAGTTGATGGCTCATGTTTGGGGCACACACTTTCAAAAGTATTATAATATGCTATTGCAAATGAAAAAATGATTCTTAGTTTACCTTGTACATTTATAAAGGCCATTCAATTTGCCATCCATAAATGTATTACATGGCCCAAAAGTTTAATAAAGGTAGGCAAACATGGGATAAAGCTTGAATTGAATTCGGATTGAGGCTTGGAAAACCCAACATGCATGTGAAAACAAGGTAAGCCTTTTTTAATCACTTTTTAAAATTGTTTTGCGGTTTCATGATTTTTTTTGGTTCGTGATTTTCTTTTTTATACTAAATTTATTTTTTGGTTTTGTTTAAATTATAATTTTTTTATTTGGTTCATGGGTGTCAATTGTAAGTTTTTTTTTATCATAGATTTGCTAATCGAGTATTGTTGTTCCAACTTTCAAGATGCATCAACTTTTCAAAGCACCATTGCATTATGCTATTATTAATAATTTATGGCATTACAATCTTGTGTACCATCTTTAAGAATTTGGACTATTTGTGAAATTGTGATAATTTTTTTGTCCCCAATTATCATTAGTTGTGTTTTGAAGCAAACTCGTAGACATTCGTTGCTCCCAAATGTCTTGCATTTATGATATCAATTTGTTGGGATATTCGAAAAGAGCTAGCATTTTAAATTTTTCTTAGTAGCTTTGTTGAGGAGGATTTTGTCGATCATGAATTGAAAAAACTTATGGTCCACATGAAGCAATATATTCTAGAGGTTCTTTTACCTTTTCTTTCCTTGCATGCTTTTAATAGGAAGTGAGGCCATAATATGTTGGCTTTGATGTTTGACTTGAGGTTTAAAAACATGTGGTTGGTAACCACATATTTGGGTTGTGAAAATGTTGTTGTATATGATGAAGAGCTCTTGTTGCCTTTATTAATAGAGGTAGCCAAATTGTTGATGCATGCTAGTATTGAAGAAGTTGAAGATCTTCAATCTCAAGTTCATGCTAAAAATATGTTTCACATCATAACAACAAGTGTAGACACTTATAGGGACCTAGAGGCAAGAGAACCTATTGGATTCTATCAATATCATATTGATATAGAAAATTTCAAGTATGCTTTATCTTAGTGGTGCAAAAAACAAAACAAGTTTCCAACCATTGTTGTAATAACACAACATATTCTTGGCATCTTAACCAATGAAATCAAAAATAAAAATATAAATAAATAAATAAATAAATACATTTATTTATGGCATTTTGACTACAATAAATGTTGTCTTTAAACAAATAATATGGACAAATTGATATTTTTCAACAAAAATTGGCCATCCAATCCATGATTGGCTATTTGAAACTTAATAACTTTACATATGCATGCGAGTGGAATTTGAAATAATGATAGAGTTAGAAACAAAATTTGAAAACCAAATTGAAAGTGACTTGCATGATTCTATTTAGTTTCATGTGGAGGTGGTTTTCCATGCTCTGGGTGCTAGGTTGAAAATGATGAATTGGATCATTTGTCAAGGTGATGCGTTTTGGACAATTCTTCCATGATTTTGCATTGTCTATCTTCTATTTGTAACATACATCTCCTTTCACTAGTCTTGGGCTTAATGTTTCTTGATGTTTATGTGTATATTGTGTTTTCAATGTTTTTGTTTCTAGTATGTGTGTTTGTGTCTATGTTTGTATCTTTACTATTTGTGTATGTGTGTTTTGTGTTTGTATCTTTATTGTCTATGTTTGAGTTTTTAGTATTTATGTCTATGTCTATTTGTGTTTATTCGTATCTTTAATGGTTGTGTTAATAATAGATGTTGGAAGTTCATGGTGCTTGATGTGTCATATGAACGTTTTCTTTGTTTTGGAAGTTTATTGTGAGTGTTTTGTTTTCTATGGCTTATGTGTTTTCAATGGTTTATACATCATATGTATTGGGTCTATGTTTGTTATGGTTTGTGTGTCAAATGTTTTATTTGTTTAATGTATCATGTTTGTCATTGTCTTATATCTCCATTTGCAATTTGTTGGTAGCTTTTTGGGGTGTTTGTTGAAGGTTGGATTGAAGACAAAATGGTGGAAGAATTGTCTTACAACTTAGAACAACTTAGAACCATCAAACATGACATAAAAAAATTTATTCTAATTCTCTATTTGAGTTAGGCCTTTGAATTTCAAGTAATATATGTGTAATCAAAGTAGAACAAAACTTTCATAGAAGATTTTTTGTAGCTTGAAATTTCACCATGACCTTGAAAGCTTTTTGTTTCTTATCGCTTGTAAATGTTTAATATGCAACTTTGCCTTGAAATTTCAAAACTTGTCAATTTGTTTTGTCTCTTGTCTTGTAAATGCAAAGAACTTGTTTACAACCCAAGCCATGTAAGGTTTAAGACCCAACACTTGTTTCCAAAGGGGGTTGTTAAAAAATTTATGTATACTTGTCTTGGTATTTGTTAGAATTGGGGCCTCAAAAGAGCTTTCAAATATCTTGGTTTAAAAAATATATATATACCTGTCCAAATATTTGTTATAGAAGGGGGGCTTGTACTTAGTTAATCGCAAACCCAAGCAATTCCTTAAATCTTAAAAATTCAAACACCTGAACCCAAACAATTCTTTCAAAATTTTTTTTTTCCTAAAAACCTGGACTCAACTATTACTATAAAAAATCAAACACCCACCTCACACTGGACATAACCTATGGTTTAAATAAGTTTTTTCCCTCAATATGGCAACATAGGGGGGATTTTCCCAAAAAAAAAAGAACCCAAACCCTTGCACAGAGTTAAAAAAAAACAATGGCCTTATTACTGGTGGTGGTGAGTGTGCACCCCAAGTTTATTTATTGGCCTTGCCTACTACCAAGGCAAGGATATTGTTGTGTTTTAGATTCATTATAGAGTATAGTAGCTTAAGGGATTTTTATAGGCCCCTACTAGGTAATAATAATTTAATAGGTCTACTCTTATATGAGGATTTTTGAAAGATGATATATTTTGGCTTTTGTGTTGAAAACTTGAGATTAGTTATTATAGAGTTATTATAATAATATCTTGAAGGACTTTGGTTTCTTTTAAAGGATTTTTTTTTTTTTTTGAAGATTACAGTTTTTCATGGTGAAATATTTGAGTTTCTTTTCATGGTGAAATGTTTGAGTTTCCATTTAATTTTTATTTTATTTTTTTGGACCTTAAGATACTTTTTAATGTAAATGGCAAGGCCACAATGTGACACACCTCTTGTTTATTTATTACTTATTATTAACAAAAGCATTTTTTCTGGACAAAAGCGTGTGTATAAACATATGATGCTGCTACCGCAGTTCTTGGCATCTCTTAGCAGCGCTTTGTCGCTTGCTTGCTCCCTCCCTCTTTCGTTTCTCTCTTTCTCTTATCTTCTGCTCCGCTGTTAAGCAGCAGCAAAGAAGAAGCTACAGTAGAGAGAAAGGATCTTTGCTAGACCAAAGGAAACAAAAAATCTTTGCGGCAATCGTCGATTCTAATCTTTGGTTGTAAGTTGGATTCCTGATTTGACGAGATTGGACTTTGTGTGTGTGCGCCCGCGTATTTGTGTTGTTGTTGTTGTTGTTTTTGTTTTGGTGTGTGTGTGTGTGTGTGTTTTTTTTTTCTTTCTTTCGGGCTCTGAGTTCTTTTGTTGTCCTTTGCTTTTCTTCGGGGGCTTGTGGGTAGTAGTAGTAGTAAGTAGATCGGTATAAGTGGCAACTTATGTGGTGATATTATATCTCTCTTTGAAGTTTGCTCTCCTCCGAAAGCAAAAGAGACTGCTTCTTGGGTTTGTTTTGGTTTGTTTTCTCAGTTGGCGCGGCGACAAGTGTGTGGGTTTGTGTATGTGTGTGTGTTTGTTTTCTGGCTGAAGGTTGCCAACTGGTTGGTTGTGGCTGTGAGAGAGAGAGAGAGAGCAGGGCACTGGGGTCGAGGAGGGGGGAGGGGTTTGTTCTACATCCTAAAGCAAGCAAGTTTGAGGGTTTGGGGGGTGAGAGAGAAGAAACCTGAAGAGAGAGGTCTTGAATATTATTATTATGGATAGCAGCGATGTGAAGGCGCTTCTGTTGGGATTGCTAGGGACGTTCCTGACGCTGCAGGCGTATAACCAAACCTACATGGATACCACGTACTGCATGTTGTTGGGTTTTGTAGTGATTCTAGTGGCTTGGGGAGTGAAAGAGGGCGTGATTCCGCTTTGAAACAAACAAACATACAAACAAACAAAGCTCAGCAGCTGCAGCCGACCAGGGAGGAGCTGATGAACAAGGACTGTGTGTGAAAGAAAGAAAGAAAGAAACCGTAACTACTAGTAGAAGACGTTGCAGGTATCATCATGACAGATCTTGAGTACCGCCGCCAGCCCAGGGTCACAAATTTACTCAATGCTCTCTGGAGCTTCTGCGCCACTTTGTATAGATCTGTGGTACCCATGAGAGAGGGGGGCGGGGGAGGGCAGGGGGAAGGGGACTAGCTAGGGAAGTTCCAGGATTCCTTCAGTGGGCTTTTTGCCAATGTGTCTCTCATTTCTTGAAGGAGATTCTGGAGGACATGAGAGAGGATGGGTGTGAGAAGCTTCACATAGCATTGAGTTGATTTGTGACCCCGTTTCAGACACCCCAGTGTACAACTTTAGAAGAGATACACATCCATCCAGACCTGCCTGCTGCTTGTGGTTTTCCCAATAACCTGAGGTTTGCACTCTAGGGTTCATGTGTATTGCACAAGGTGTACACAACGAAAGCATCAAGGATGATCCAACAGTACGTATGAGTACTACTCGAACTGCTTTGTTAGTTTTGATCAGATGAACCCAAAAACCTGAGCTCTTATGAAAAAACTCATGACTTTATGAACTCAAAGAAGATTGCAAGTAGAGATTTTTGTGAGTGCTAGAACTTGAAGGTACTAACATTCTCATGTGAATTATCCGGTTGTAATTATTCCATGGATGACGCGTGTAGTCATGATCAATGCAGAAGCTCTAGAATGGTGCGTGATTCAACAACTGCGCAGTGTTGTCAAGAGAACAGTCAGGTTCATGAGATGCATCATGGAGCTTGCAACTGACAAAGCAAAGAGGACCCAGTGCAACAGATCCTGAAAGCAGCTGTCCAGAAGGGGGGAAAAGAAAAATACAGTATTAACATATATTTTGTTTACTTGAGAGAGGCATGTACATCCATCCATGGGGGATTCTTCAGATTGCATTGCAATTTACAGTACCTACTCTGCAAGTAAAATCCCTAAGTTTTTGGAGTCTTTCCATGATTGAGGTTCAATATTCTGGTGGTGATCACAGACAGCTTGAGCTTTCATTTGAAAGTATGGTTTGCTCTTGGATTCAGGTGCATCCTTCCCTTCAATGTTTTGTGGCTAGGGTTTGAATAAATACTCCTACCTTCAGAGAAAAACAAATTGTGTCTGACAACCCACGAACTCACTTATATCAACATTTTAGCATCCCAAACAGAAACATAGTTGCATTCAAGTGCCTTAATGACTATGAAATCAGCAGCAAATGTGCCAGGAAATTACTAACTTCACACCTCAAGATCCATGACATGGGTGTGGAAGGTGCAAGGACGGGGTGGGTTACTGAATTTTTTTTTTCTGTAGATGGGTAGCACCAGTGTTTTTTAAAGGAATTTCTGTTTGTAGCCAAAACTGGTGATCATTTATGGGAAGATGTAAAAAAAGTGGCTATCATAACTCGGAAGATTTAACCAAATTAGGCTATATACCAAACATGAAGTACAAATCTTTAATCATCCTTCTATATTTCTTACCAGAGATTGAAATCCAAATATAGAAATATGATCATTGTTTTCACTATTTTCTTTCCCTCACTTCCAGCGATTTGAAACCTCTCAAATTCACTTTTATCTTCGAAATTTTTTGTTTTAATTTAGTTTCGCTTTTTGGCTACTGGGTACGCACCTCCACACTCCCGCTTTGATGAAAAGTTCTCCATAATCCATTGACATCAAAGTCAAGTATGGTATTTTCAAAAAACATGCGCAGCGTGTGCATCGAAAACTGGACCATTAGAGATCTGATTCCGCTCTAAAGGCTTGAAATTATACCTGTCTCCAAGCATCCAAACCCCGAGGTCTCTGAGTGCAGGCGAGGTAGTTCTTCGAGTACGAAGTCAATATTACAATTCTCGAAATCAATCACCAAATGCAATCACAGATTGATTGGTCCTAGGCACGCAATGAAGGAACTCGTTGAATTAAGATCTGCTGCTTATACGATAATATTCATCTCCAGCATCAAAGTTGCAACAGTTTATTAGTACTTTAGGAATCAGTAATAAGACCCTAAACCCTAAACTCACAAATTACAATGTTCCTTAGTTCTTCTGCAAGTACATATATATAGGCACAATTTCAAACTACATTTTTTATTTCTGTGACTCGATTTCAAGTACCCAACAAGTTTTTCCATGTAGGGTAACACTCAAGGCCATGGGTATTATTACTGGATCAAGGGCCTGTGCAAGGCGAAGCCAAGGCCAGCCTGATTCTGTCATTTCACTGTTTAAAATGTCTTCTTGCTGCTGACACTTGAGTACAGTGCGTAAGGCATCCTCCATTTACATTGCCACACAGGGCAGGTGTTTTCAAGTTAAAAAAATGCATGATGAATGATGAGACCCAATATCAACACTTCGAAATAACTTCTTGGGGGATATCTGCATGCCGATTTTACTAATGTTATTCTTTGCCAGTAGATCCGATCCTTGGCTTGGGCCCCTCTTGCTTTTGAATCCCAGTACCTGATCCTGAAGTTCCAACTTCCTGTACTTGTTGAAATCAAAGGTCAGCACACTCCAACGTTTCAGTAGTATTTCTCCATAGTTTAGTATGACCTCTGTAACCTGTTGCTAGGGTCCAGTCCAGGGAAAAAAAAAGCTTTTGGAAGTTGCTATGTCAAAGATGGCAATCAAAGATGACCTGTGATTTGCATTTTGCCAGGTTGAAAAATGGCTGTCAGTTTGTTCAGCACCATAGGTAGTAGAGGTCTTGAGTAATAACCTGCATCAATCCACAGTGGACACAGTGTTTGACAAAAAAGACTGGGAATCCTTTCCTCAAAATGCTGTCTTGTAATAAGTTTGACAGACTGATTCTGAAAGTTGCTTCAGGAACCCTTGGAAGCTGTGCATTTTTGTTTAGACTTAAAGAGAGCCATGCACATAAATGCACAGCTGCTTCCAAGTTCCATGGTTGGTGGTCCATGCTCACAGGCACTTTAGGAAAAAAACAGGAATGCAAAGTTTGCTAAGTAACTAAAATGATGAAACCCTGCCAAAGTTAATAGAAAGAAAGCACCCAAGAAAGGGAGAGAAAAGGAAACAAGGGGCAATGACTGAAGTCCAAGCAAGCTCACAACCCAACAAAGGTGGCCCACAATGAGGAAAGGGAAGCACTAAGAATCGAACCCCGCACTGGTTGCATGAAGCAAATCAACTAAAGAAAGGTGGACGTAAATCCAATAAACTCCTAGCCTAAAAGATTGCAATAACATGATGTCTCGAGATGGAGGCAACTTGCACTCTTTGTAATGCCATTGACACTCTCTATCTACAAAAGGAAAGTAACATCGATAAAGGAGGGCTTCTGGTGCCTTTTGTTATCTATGCCATGTTAGCACATTAATGAAAGAAGTTATTGACTTGTTGGTGAAGACACCCAAAAATCTCTATGGCAAGAAGGAGAAACACATCCACTAGGTAACAATCACAATAAAACCCTTCTTTCAATAAAACTACCAGTGTTATAGCCACCCCACGAAAAAGAGCCATTGATGATACCAAGTTTGTTTGAGTGGGTTCAACAATAACAACAATGGCCAATGTGCGTATGCCATCAACCAACAAAACAATGTCAAATTGTCGACAAGAAGACTAAAAAGAAGGTGGTGGAAGAATGTGGGATTGCTCACGAAAAATATGAAACCCCACATCTCTTGTAATGGATGCAAAAGTGTCTTGAACAACATCATAAGATGTAGTCCTCCCCCTACCATCAGTGTAATGGAAAAGGTGGATCCACAAGGGGTTTAACGGCTGGCCATAGATGCAATGTGTTAGACCAAGAACCAAAGGATGGGAGAGGCTTAATCTAATTTGCAACGCAAAGGAAAAAAACATCTTAGGGTGGACAAAAGCATGGGATGATAAGGTGAGTAGACAATCAAGTTCCCATGTTCAACCATACACAAGACCTCAAATGCATTCAATGTGAGTCAAAAGACATGTCAAAGATGATGCTAGAAAATGAATGGTTGAGCAAACTCTTTAAATTAGTCTCCTAAGGTCGATATGTTCCCCTTTTAGCAAGTTGTTTGAATGGGGTAAATATGCTACTACAATTGGGGTAAAAAGCTTTCGAAACAACATCAACTATACCTAGAAGGGGAGTGAACCTAAACTACTCGCCCCAATAGCCTCTAAGAAGAACGGACACAAATCCAACAAGAATCTAAAAGCACTAATAGGCATTATTAAAGCCCAACTCATCAAGTAAGTTGTCCACACAATGGTATTTATAGCATTGAAACCTATGCCTCCACTATAAATGAGGAATGAAACCTGCCAATGCACCAAAGGGGTCTTTAAACACTCAAGAGAGCATGGGCTTAAAAGCCTTTCGAAAACCTGCATGAGAACCGAATCAAAGGAAACTAACTAACATCAAAAGCTCAAGAAGGGGAAAAAGCACAAAGCAAATAAAAGGCCTTTGTGTGAAACATCGAAATAGGATCTCAAAAACAACCTAAACATCCCTTAGCCATGGAAGCACATTTGGATGGAAAACATCCCCATCCAAAGTATCCTACAAAAAGGAAAAAGAGAACAACACAGAACCAAAGGGGACCCTTAAAATTTTCATGCCATCAAAAAGGCAACAAAAGCCATGGGGAAGGGTAAAACTGGTGGGCAAGTTAGAAGGGGACCAAGGAGTGCACTCACAAGGTTGGACAACCGAACCCGCTAAGGTTAATTTGGAAGAAAAATGGTTGAAAATGAAGGGAACGAGGGAAGCCAGGTTGAAGATGTGAATGTCATCTGCCAACGTAGGGAAGAGACATAGAAAAAATGACAAAAAAAAGCTTGTAAGGCATGAAAATGAGCAAGAACAAAAAGATGCCCCATAAACAAGTCACCCTAACGCATGCCCACAAACAAAAAGATAATTGACAACTTTCCCTAGGGGATTGATGACTAAAGAAAAATAATAATTATTAGGCATTAAAAAAATAGACAAAAAAGAAAAACAAAGACAACTTGCCTCCCACCACGCAAAACTCTTACAAAATGGCCTTACATGAGATGGAATTGAATGCATTTGTGTCAGGTGTGTTAGATTAGTTATTTAGTTAGGTCCTATTTAATTAAGGATAAATTAGGTTAGTTAAGCTAATTAATTAATTTTGAATCGGTTCATGTGTTAATGGGGTTCATGATATTTGTCATGGGATATAATCCCATCTTGTGTGACCTCAAATCACTTTTGTGATTTGAGATTCCAAAACATAATTTCTACTTTGCATTTTTCTTTATTATACAAGTGTTTTGGTTTTTTATGTTTTAGGCTTGGATTTTTGCATTGTTATAAGTGAGTCACTCTTTTGAATCACCAAAAGTCTAGTTGGTTGTTTTTGTGCTACAATTAGGCTAGAGTTGTTTAACACTGAGTTTTTTTAGTTTTCTGTGTGTGTGTTATGCACGGGAGTTTGGGTTAGCAACAAATGATGTGTCATTTGTTTTGGTTTCTATATTGCAGGTTGGTTTTGTAAGAGTTTTGTTCAAATTGCAAATACTACTCATTTGCGAATCTGGGTTTAAAGAAGTTTGCCTAGTGATTTTGATGTTTTTGTACCTATATTCCATGTATAATTCCTTTGGGAGTTGAACCCAAAATCCCTAGAATTCAAAGGTTGTGCAAATTTGGGGAAGAAAAAAAATGGGGCATTCGAAAACATCAAAAGAAGGCATTTGGTTTTGTCCAACAAAAGCCCCCCCCTCTTTCCTAGTTTTTCGTTTCCTCTCTCTCCACCTCGCCCTCCTTTTCTATGTCCCCCTTATGGCAATCATGTTAGTGATGACAACACCACCTACATGTTGCCACTTTGCCATTGCTTGCATCGGCTCTAGTCACCAAGAGGAAGAAGGAAAGTGGGGGGGGGCTTGTTCCCTCCTCACATTGGTGGGGTTATGATTGCACTACCATGCAACCACCTACAATAGCTGTAATAGTTGTTGTATCAACGTAAAGGAGAACGAAGAGGGAGGAGGAGTTCCCTTTTCAAGTCTCCTTGGTGTGTTTTTTTCATCATGGTGTTTTCGGGTGGTGGCAGCTGTAGCAAAAAGGAGGAAAAAGAAAAAGAAGGAAAAAAGGAGACGAGGAAGAAGAAGAAGAGGGAAAGAAGAAGGAAGGAAGGAAGGAAGGAAGGAAAAAAAAAACAAGTTTGGGGGGTGGCGGTGGAGAGAGCCAAGCTCCAACCCCCATTGTTGGGAGCTTGAACTTTCTTACAAGCCTATGAGGCTCAAGCACAAGCGGAGGCTTGCATGCCTTGGGGAAGGTTCGGGATAAAATGGGTCAAAAGGTTCCAATCTAGACTTCTTTTTTTAGTTTTCATTTTTTTTCAAATTCTTGAACTTAGGGTGCAAGTTTGGCACCAATTTGAACCTACCAATATATTTTTTCTTTTTTCATCCATTTGAAGGATTTCATCCAAATTTTGGATTAAAAAAATCATCCATATAACTAGGGGTAGCTAGTGGATGAATAGGGGCTAATGATTGTGTGGGTAGGTTTTTGGAAAAGAGAACTATATGCATGTGAAGCTACAAAAGGTTTAGAAGCAAGAGGTTGATTTGGCATTAATTGTGGAATTTTTGCCATTCAACTTTGGGAATTTGGTTTTCACTCCTATGAAGCTGGAATCAAGAGCTTTTTCATAGTAGTGACATACTCTCAATTCGATTCAAACATATGCGTATTATACGTTTTTTTGGGCTTTTTAAAAAATACTTGAAAATACTTGAAAATACTTGATCATCGTTGTCTTTGGGTTTGGGCACAACTTAAGCTCAGCTTGCTCAGCGTTTTGTTCATCA
>Ga0209208_10009473_pt1 | contig 12793 bp, 5 predicted proteins | sample S1TSphfallax_3_FD_187694 | JGI IMG/M metagenome (GOLD analysis project Ga0209208, IMG submission 187694) | Host-associated microbial communities from peat moss isolated from Minnesota, USA - S1T2_Fd - Sphagnum fallax MG (SPAdes) (version 2) | ecosystem: Host-associated > Plants > Peat moss >...
TGTGAACTAACCACTTTGTGGTTTGTTTTGGATGCAGATTCAAGCTTGATCTACTAGTCCCTCTTCCTAGTCTAATCCCGGGACTTCTAACACGCCCCTTTACCCCTTTATAGTGCTGGAAGTCGGGAGCGCCTTCCGAGTCCCAACTTTCCGCAACTACACTTTGGTGAACCCTAAAGTGGGTTAGAGTGTACCCCAACCCTTCATCCTTGAGTTGTTTTCACCTTGGATTCAAAGTTAAATCTATGAAGGAGCTTGGGAGTGTGTCAAATTAAGGAACATACTCCAACTCTTTATTTTTCCGTTGTTTTCATTTTTAGATTTGCATTTGAATCTTTCAAGGAATGTGCGAGTGCATCACTAGAATCATGTTTTACTTTAAAGTGTGGAATTTGGGATAGATTGTCATGTTTATATGTGTCAGCATTTTTTTTATCAGCCCAATGTGATTAAGAGTTTTAGAGTTGATCACAAACTATTAAGATTAATGGGCAGTCATGAAACTATCATTAATAACATAATGTCATAGGTTTATGTGTACGAGCTTATTGCAACTTTAGCCTTTGGCTCGCGACCAAGGTAAGGGCTTGTGAAGGTGCAAGCCAAGTATGAAACCCAGGAGTCACATTTCATGCTCACAGGAGTGTAAGAAAGTGTGAGGGAATGAACCTTCACATTCTCAAGTGAGCTTCCACTTTGGGAGTTGGAGTTCTGGTGGACTCCCGAATCTTCAAAAAGCAATTGCAGGGGTCAAGACCCATTGGATTGAGGAGTTCTTTATATCATTGGAAAGCTCTTGGAATTTAGATGTCTAAAATGAACTCGCATGACCCATTTGGACACTTAGCACACAAGTTATAGCCAAAAGAAAAGATGAGAGTCAATTTGACAATTAACTTTCGACCACTAAAAGTCGAGAATCACCTTGATTTCCTTGTGTGTAGGTGGGGTGCGACATGTTGTTGGAAAGTTCTTGACAAGGGCTATAACTTTGCTTCAAACCTCATCTCAATCAAAGGTCTGCACACAAAATTATTGGCCCCCAAATTTGCGGGAATCCTAGTTGTGAAAATTTTGGGATTCCCACTTAGGAGTTGCGAGACAAAATGACATTTGGGTGTTGGTTCTATGGTTGGGCACATAATATACTATAAAGGGGAAGGTGGTGGCTTCCCCTAAGTCTAGGTCGTGGTGAGTCTTGTGAGTTTGTGTTTGCCCATGGCTCATTCATGCACCAAAATGTCGCAACTATGCATTAACCAACTTGTTATTTATTTTTTGTAGGTCCATGTGAGTAAGTGAAATGCTTGTCAATTTTCCTAGTCCCATCCTGGAGCTCTAACATGCCACTCTACCCCCAAAATGCTACAAGCTAAGGAGCGCACCCCAACTTTTTTTCCTTTCATTATCTTCACCTTTGGACTCGTAATTAAGTCCATCAAAGAGCTTGGGGGTGCATCAGGGTTAATAATGAAAATGCACCCAAAATTGCTAGCGTGAATTGTTGCAAGTTCAAAGGTTTTTATGAAAATAAAGGGTTTTCAAAGATTGAACTAAAATTCATGATGAAAGACTGATTTGAACATTTTGAAGTTCATTTTTGAATAACAAAATATAAAGTGTTCGAACTAGTTTAGGCTAGGGTTCAAGCTAGTGGTGGCATGCGTTAGTTCGCATTTTCAAGTCAGAAGTTTAGTATAGCCATGCTTTGAGACATTCCTGGGTTAATCATTTGTTTGATGATCCCACATCGTGCCGCCAAGATTCAAGTTGATACTTTTATATTCATTAGGTTGTGATGGTTGTTACAACATGTTCTTGTTGGTTTGAACCACATTTCAATTTCTTCTTGGAACATAAAGTTTTTAATTCATATTTATAAGAGCAATAGTTTGAAATTTATACATCAAACTTGAGGGTACTCATTATTTGCTACTTGAGTTGTCCTTTTTAGGGTTTAGATGAGGCACACAACAATTTTGGATTGATTTAACAATTGTTGACATAGTCATCATCAAGTTATAGTTGAGGGTTCAAAAAGTCATGTTGTAGGGGTTCAATCTAACCTTTCTACATCCTTGATCAAATCAATGGTACTTGTCTTGATTTTTATTTTTATTTTTCTTTGGGTTGGGTTTTGTTTGGTTTTTTTTTCTTTTTATTTAAAAAAAATTATTATGATTTTTTTGCACAACTCCATGTTCAAGAGAGTATGATCACGCTTTCTATTTGTTTGTAATTCCTATGTGTACCGTTGCAAGTGAGCAACCTTACAAGCTACATAATTTTCTGTTGCACATTTTGAATTCTTCAAAAATTTGGTAGCCCATCCAAAGGTAGGCTAATCTTTCCATTGTTTTAGGGTTTTCATGATACTTTTTGAATCACTCTTCACTAACCATCACCTTCCTGCCAAATGTAAATCTTCTGACACCTAGTTGAAAATGTCAAATTTGTAATAGTAGTTGCTAGCAATGCCTAGATGGTTTTGGCATATGAGGCATAATTCCTTGTGGCTAGTTGATTATGTATACAACAAGTTAGTTTGGGATTTTGTTGCACATATGGTAACATCTATTCTACTACTAAGTTTTGGAAAAAGCCAAATATTGTCCATTGTGGAGAATCTCCTCTTGATGGTACAAGCTCCATTAAAGGGGTGCCTACTTCATGCAAATGTATGTTGGCTTAAAATTACCAGTGATGTTTTAGATGTGGAATGATTCCAAAATATATAGAGTTGTTAACTTTTTCTTAATTGGCTGTAGATGTCATTTGAACATGTTTGCAACCTAGATGTGGACAATGAGCTTCACTTATTTAGTGCCACTTTTCTTGAATGGTGTGTGCTTCTTTGTGCTGACAAGTAAGTGTTCCTTACCTTTTCTTTCTTTCTATGCTTGTGTGCAATAAAAACATGTGGCCCAAGTTAAGAACAAAACAACTTGAAATCCAATTGTGAACCCTAACCGAGCAAAGGTCATGATTAAGAATGGTATCAAAAAGTTCATTCTAGATTCCAATGCTACTTGTTCCTAGAAATGATAGGACATGGGGGGATGTGTGGGTAGGTACTTGAGCAGTGCTGGTGATGGTGGTACAGGCTATTTGCCATCTCATATACCTAATCAAGTGGCAAGTGAGTGAATGGTGGCTTGATAGGCAAGTTGAACTTTTACAAAGCTTGTTGCGCACCTTCAAAGTTTTCTTTTTGCAATCTCATAGAGATGTGGTTTGATAGGTAAAGGACAGTGTTGTTGGGTTATGCAAATTTTGAGGAATTGATGTGGGATTGCAGCAATGTGTGTACATCCTAATCCTTTACATTGCTAGAGTTGGATTCATTGGTGTACCCACTCTGTATTTGATCATGGTTCTGCATTCAGCTGTGGATACTACAGATTTGACTTGACAGATGGGGTATGATTCTTTGCTCTTTTTTTTTAATCACATTTGATTACCATTTCCTTTAGTGGGCTTTCTGCAAGATAAGTTGAGAACATTGCCAAGCAGTGCAGTTGACTGCTCACTAGAGCTTCTTTGTTGAAGTCCTAGTACATGGTCAAAGTTTGTAAAGAGAACAAGTTACATATATTGTAATAGGGTTTAGGGAACCTTATAGAGATCTATGGAGGAGTCTATGTCTTTCACATAGTTTCACTAGGAGAACATGATCTAGATATGTGATTTTGTGTGTAGAGGTAAAACATCTAATGCTTCATGTGAAACTACGTGCATATTACGTACAGGGTCAAGCTTTTGAGGTTTGTTGACAATTGTTTTTAGGTGGCATGGTGGTGAGCATTGACAATAACCAAATGTACTTCACGGCAGAAGATACACCAACATTGCCAGAGCCAGAAGGAAGCCAACTTTGGGTAGCCCTTTTGCAATAGGTGCATCCTAATTTGGTCCAATTGGACTGCGCTCTAACCCTAATCCTATTTGTACCTCTGTCGCCCTTAGTAAACCACTTTTCAATTGATTAACTTAACAGTGTTTATTAAATACTTTCAATTATTGCAAATTTGTGGAGGAACAAGTAAAAGGGGAGTAGGGGTATCAATGTCACTAATTTGCATATCAGAATCCATATCTAGATTATCTAAATGCTATAGTGAAGGAGGGCCAGGATATGCTTAGGAGAAGATTGCTTACTGAGGTTGTTTTGGCCTATGAAGCGGAGCTCTTAAAGGCTCTTAAAGGAAATGCTACATATTACCAAATATCCTCAATGTAAATGTTTCAACTTTTCCTTCATTAATAAAAAGTTTAACTTATTTCAAAGTGCTCCAAATATCATTCCCATTTGGTTTTGGAATGAGGAAAATGACTTCAAAATGTTCCAATCTTACCTTTCAATTTCATAATGGAGAAATTTATTATTTAATGTTTCAATCCATATTCTTGTTTGAATTTTCAATGGGGAAGATTGATAAACTTCAATTGTATAGAGGTTCCCTCTGACCACGGAAGAAAAATGGAAATTTTTCCCTTAATCGGACTATACCCTCTCATGTTTTAATTTGAAATGGTTTTATGGGAATATGCCTTTTTTTCCCAAACTGAAACATTCCTTATGTTCCTTGGCCTCTTGGTATAGAATACAGAACTATTCCATTAGGCACGATTAATACACCTTGTTTTTGGACCATGCAATCGCGAAAGCCAATTTGATAGTTTCAAGGCCTCACATTTACCTCTATGTAAAACTAGTAAATTCTGTAGTACTTGTTTAGGCGAGTGTTGAAGACAAAGTCGTTTAGGACAGTTTCCTTCAGAAAGCAAAGTTCTTACAACAGTTACAAAGTACTTGAGGTAGGTTGTAGTTCCCCATTTTCAATCCTCCTAATTGGACTAATGTTCCCAAGGATTTGAAAAAAGATCAACTGGGAGGACTTGAGGAAGCACGGGAGCCGGAAAGTCTCCCTGGTAGGTACAAAGGAAGAGTTCCCCTGTTTTGTTATATTTGGCTAGCGTTTGCAGCAGTGGATGAGAAGAACCCACTCCTTACACATATAATAAGCACACTAATAAATCTCAACGATTCCGTTCATCTGCATTAACTAACCTTGCCATCAACCAGACTTTCTCGTCTGTACAAGAAAGAACATACCAACAAGTTACCCAATTTATCATATAACTCGGCTCCATTTGGATTGGAGCCTTTGGCGCTTGTGCATTTACAGGCGTTTCTTTTGTATCTTCTTCATCTGGTTTTCTCGTTCAATGTATTTGAAGATGGTCCCGTCATATTGACCACGTATTCCTTCCTTAGGTACATAACCATCTCTGTCCATCAACAATAAGTAAACAGCAAACCACTCCAATTTTTCGGCAGTCCTGCATCAGTGGAAATAACCAGCTTGATGTTGGGTTGAGTTTATGTCCAGAGAAAAACTTCATGGTGGGTAATCCACAAATATTTCATGACCATTAGGTATATGAATACAGACCAGATTTGCACTCTAGAATTTCTGCTTCGAAAATTTTACGCTGACATATAAAATTATGGAGAGGACTGATGAATCAAATCATGAGATTATAACCCTGTGACTTGCCAACCAAAGGGATCCATGGCGCAGCGATTCGCTTCAGTCATCTCCCACAGTTCTCCAGGCGTCAACCGCGTTTTCTCCGTTTTAGCAAACTTGCTAAATAGTTCTTCAAATTTCTCTGGCACGAACCTGGTTCCAACGTACCAAAGACAAATTTCATGGATCCATTATTATCGACAATCATGTCCCCATATAAAGAAGCGGATGCCATGCAGATGCAAAATCAAAGTCAACAAAACAAGTGCTTGAATCAGACAGGACAATCATCGAACTTAAGTTGTCACCATCTGGCATATCAGGATCAACTGATTTTTCTTAACCAATTTACACTAGTTACCAAGATTATTGCCTCATGTCTGGGTGAGCTTCAGAAACAGGGATGCCCAGCAAAATGTAGACATCATTCCCGGCCTGTGAGCAAATTTATTATTCCGATAGCGACAAAACCATAAATCCGCGTACTATTGGGCTTGCAGCTGAATACAGCTACCCCAAGTACACCACATCATGTTTTGAGCTACACTCCTAGATTAAGGCACGTAGCTTTAAAAAATTCTAGTAATTTTTACCTCCCCTCAGTGTCGTAAACTCCTGAGTCGCTACCATGTTTAGCCCTGTGTATGTTCTTGATGTAGATTGGGAAGAGAGGCGACGGGATCCAAGACTGCACAGGCCAATCATTCCATTCCCCAGGATTACCAGTTCCGATCACTCCCAAGACATATATGACAATACTAATTACTGCTTGAAACACGGCGACTAACTATTCATCTGGCTTGGTCAAAGACAATATGAAGAATGTACGGCAAAGTCATTCTGTGACCAGTCTGGGCTGTGTAAGGTAACGTAAAATTCTCACATCAAGAGTGACCCAACTGAATGATCCGTTGATGAGCACCATTGCCCAGAATGAGAAAAGCAGGTTGAATCCAATAGCTCTAAAACCTACAAATATGTGTGAACACGTATGAGAGTCAATATAGTTATATATGACATTATAGGTATCATCAAATGAAATCATCTGCCGGCCTCAGCTAATTCATCAAGCAGCTTTCATACCACATGATCCTGCATTCTTCTCAAAACTTGCACTGGCCCACACCTGAATATTAATCTAGTCTTTATTATACCTAGACCAGATTCAATTGTTGTGTACTCATGACTCATGCGGATGGGAAACCAATAATAAATGTACGTGTACTCCTCGTACCCTCAAACGTCTCCCATGGATAGATAATGCCATCGTCGTTGCGGTCAAAGAAGGCCACATGCTGCTGAAGGACGGAAAGGCCTTCGGGGTCGTGACCTGGGGTTCCAATTGGATTTTCCACGTCAACTGCCTTCAATGCCCTTGGTACGTCTGCAGTGTCACAAAAAAATAATCCACATAACAAAATACATGCTTAATATTAGACATGATGATTTGATTCGCAACTGTACTAGATATGAGTACGTAGCAGTATAATTATTCTGCACCTGCATGCAATTACGGAGTCACCGCGGTAACCGACGGTTCTTTTTCTACCCGTCATGCAACACGGCATGGTGCATCAATAGTGGAGCCGCGTGGAGGCCTTGATTAAAACCCACAATTTGTTTGCAAAATACTAGATCTAGGGAAACTGTACGATCAAAGTTTTTATTACAAGTAATAAGGAGCTCTCGGATGATTCCTTGCGGAAAATTGTCTTACTCTACATTCAAGAAGAGACTAAAAACGCAACAGGGAATTGTGCAACACTGGGAGTTCTGCAACATTCCCAGGGAGCCCCACAGGGAAAGTTCAATTATGCCATCTAGAAGGGTACTGTGAACCAATGTCAAAGGGGAACTTGGTAAATTTTCCCTGGTTGGAAAGCACCTATTGGGGGAAAAGAATTTTCCCTTTGACATTGGGTCTAAGAGGAATAACTGAGAGCGTTCCCACATTGCACACGGAGTTAAAGGAAAACTCCTTTTGTCACCCTCATGACGAATACAGTCCGATCTTCTTTGTGACGGAAGCCCTCGGGTCCTAACCATCGGCTCAGCGATCAAGTTGAACAGTACTACTTGGCGTAAAAGGCATGAACAATTCGCGTCCAGAAACATCCGCGGCCCGAAATATTACCGTATGTCAATATTCCCCCAGAAAATTGCATGCAACGACTAATTCCTGCTCCTGCGTTCCTCGACGCACAGTACTTCAAGAAGGTGTTAGAAACCAGAAAGAAAAATATGCACGCACGAGGTTTCGGAATGCTTCTGTCGATGTCGTGTGTGGCGACGACGCGCTTGTAGGTAACTGGACATTTTGGGGCCACGGTCGATAAGTCGGGGTCGACCTGGCGAGTCTCGTCCGCTAAGTTACTCCGCATACTGCAGTATACTGATCTGCGAATATGACAAGGGTAATAGGCCGTATGCTGCTGAACAAAACTGATCGACGTTGGAAGGTGAAACGCAGCGCGAGCAAAAATATCTCCTCGAGTGCGCTTAGCTAGGCTGATGATCAAGGCGCTTAGGATTCTAGAGTGAAGCTCAACCTCGACGCTGATGATTATTTCAAAAGAAAAAAGGCCAGTGTTCACTGGTACTGCAAGGCGGAGTCGCCTAGTAGGAAAGGGGAAAAAAGGAGAGATCTTCATGAATTGCCGGCCATGCAGGTCTATATATACGCATGCATTCGTCGTCACAGTCCATCTTCACGTGGTTGATGCCACGTCTGACTGCAACTTTTGCAAATTTGCTGGCGCAGCAAATCTGACCCGTGGTTCTCGTGCCCACTTGCAGCTTGCTTGAGTTGAATCCAGTCTTATGCCAGACATACAGGTGGATCAATTGACCTCCTGTATCACATCAAGGTATGCATGAATCGAGTTCTGTACTGTTATGATCATCCTGCGGCAGGAAATGAGATTATCCTATATTAATCTTTCACCTCGGTCTGCCAGTTGGGTTCAAATCCTGCTGAGGCGAGGGACAACTCTGTAGAAACAGCAACTATTTTATTGAAGAGAGAAAATAGTGCGTACAGAACGTCAAGCTACTCAGTTCCGAGCAAGAAAGGTCAAAGAATAAATACTATCCAGAAAAACAGCCAAGCGGTGGTATCTAAACAGTGAGCGGTGGATCCAGTTGGAGAGATCAGCAAGTGCATGGACGGTAGGCCCATGTGATGTGATTCACGTCTGTCTGTCTTAATTTTAGAATAAAAATATTTTACGTTATTCTAGTTGCTAAATTAAAGAATTAGGTATGAACTTGCATCGACACCTTCCCTCAAACCTAGTTCTTTTCTAGACTACTGTAAATTAAATGTGAATATGATCTTTTGTATCTTGTATTTGTCTTGGTCATGAAAAATAGTAAGAGTACTGAAGTTTACCAGACCAACAAGTTTTGTCAATTCTTTGAACTGGGTGATGCCTAATGGCTTGGTAAGTAAGTTGGCTTGTTGAATGATTGTTGGCATGTACACAACCACCAACTCTCCTACCTGCACATGTTTCTAGATGTAATAGTGATGGATTTCAATACGTTTTGTCCTTGCATGAAACACTGGATTGCTCGCTAGCTTGATCACGCTTTGGTTGTCACATGTAATTGTCAGCTTGCTGTCCAGAAGTGCAACTCAAAAAGTAGGATTTGAAACCAAATCACTTCCTTTGTTGTGCATTTGTTAAAGAGTGATATTCTATTTAGTATTAGACAACAAGATAGTGGGTTGTCACTTATTGGGTGAAAGTACACTAAGGATGAGTCCCTTTTCACCAAAAAAGTTATGTATAATGAGTGTTATAATATGCAATAAACTAATATTTTGATGGTATCCTTCGGCTATCCTAAACACAAGCAAAAAACTTTAAAATTTGCAGGATAACCTTTTGGACCTCAAAGTTTATTTTGAATCAAAATTAATCTTGATTCAAGAGTTAGATGAAGAGGATTGGATAAAACTAATGTACATACAGTATATAACTTATAGTTGAGTGAAAGCACAGTACATGGGGACCAAAAATGTTGTCACATTGTACTATTTTCAAGGGGTGTCCATGTTTGAACTTCAACCATGATAATTTTGGGGCATCTTTTTCCAATTTTTTTGTATAATATGGTAGTCCATAACATAAATAATTCAATCAAAAATAAAATTTCTCTTTCCAACTTATATTGTGTGATTCCAAAATATATTTGTGACAAAAAAATGTAAGTGACTATGTATTAAAAACTGCAAATATACTCATAAAATTTACATCCAATAACTAAATGAATGGATTTTTTCCCATCTATGTATTATAGTGTGACTAAATCAATTTTAATTCATATGAAAAGTTTTGAAAAAATAATCTCAAAAATAGCTAAAAGGGTGAAAACACATTACGGATGAACTAATTTTCATCAAAAAAGGTGATGTATAACTAGAATCATAATACACAATAAGTTTAAATTTTCATGGCATCACTTGACAATCCTATACATAAGCAAAATGCCGTAGAATGTGCACAACAACATTTTGGAACTCAAATTTCATTTTAAATCAAGATTCATTTTGATCCAACGATTGAATAAAATCAATGTGCACAACAAATATAATGTGCAATTTTTTGTTGGCCATAGGGCCTCATGTTTGTGATTCATAAGACATTTTTAAACAAAAGAATTTTTAAAAAATAATGCAATGCTCAACTATAAAATCTCTTTTTCTTTCATTTGGAATTGGTTTTTTCTTTAAATACATAAAATATTTTGCCTTTATTGCTAAAAAAATGGAAAAAATACATATTTTTCATGAATTTTCAACCAAAATTCTTAAACTTCCAAATGGCCCTAGATTCAATTGATGTATATCAATAACAGTGACCACAAAAAAATTCACCAAAAACTTCCACCCACAAGCTTAGTTTGAAATTATGTATGCAATTTTTCATACTCCATGATGAATATTATTTCGTCACAAATATACTTCGTGTGTTAAAGTTCACCAATGTTTGTTGGATTTGTTTTTTTAAATGATTTTTTTAGGTCTATATCTAATCGAATATATTTCAAACAAAAAAAAAATTCAAATGTGATGACTATATTTACATTAAAAAACCAAATGTAGAAATGCAATATTTGTGACTACAATTTCTAGGGGGAGTACTATGCTTTTACCCAAAATTTTGATTTTTGGAAAATTTTGACCATTACTATGGGAAACTTTAATTGAATTTTTTGGGGCAAATCACATATGGTTTTGTAGATAATAAGGAACCAAAGATGGGTATCATGTTGAAATTTCACTTAAATTCCATATTTAAAAACCACATTAAACCGAAAAATAGGGTTAAGAAAATGAAATTAGGATTCCATTATATTGCTATAAACTTTGTGTAACTTTAATACTATTGTTATTTGAATATGGACCGTTAGATTACAATGCCATCCTTGATGGGACCAACTTTTTCAAATTTAAAAAATCAAAGGAAAACCTACCAAAATAAAAGTGTAAAAAGTAGCCAATGAAACATAGGAAACACATAAAGAAAGGTTTTTAATAAAAAAATTTGTTGAATACATTAACTAGGTTGTATAAATTTTGAAACTTCAACAATGCAAAAACAAATTTGAATTTTGTTGTTCCTATTCATTACATTCACACAAAGTTTTAGGAAATTAACAATGATTATGTTCCTTAAACTTTTTGGTTAGGAACATTTTTCAAACAAGGTTTGGAGTTTTTTTTTGTGGATATAATTTTCTAAGGTACTTTCAATGGTATTCTATTTGATATTTTTATTGGGTAATTATTTGAATAGGTATAATCTAATTATGAATTTCAAAAGTTTAAAAACTTGATTCCTGAAGGGGCCACATCAATAAGGAATATAAATTTGCAATGATTTCCACCTTTTTTCATTGTATTGGAAACTTCAAGCCATATATTTTGGCATGCAATAAATAAACATGAAAAAAAAAATTATAAGTATGAAAACATTTTTAAAAAGGGGCCCAAGAATATTATTTTGCCAATTTTTGTTCCTTGATTGTCCTTTGAAGGTGTTCCTAATGAGTCCACCCAATCATACTTCCACCCATTTATGATTATTCCTTTTTTTTTGTCAGAAGGAATGTGAATGTAAATACATTATCCAACTACTTCTAGAAGCCCACACCCCCGAAATTCTTTTTATGTCAGGACCCAAACAAAATAAAGTTTTCATTATACTTTCAAGCCCCCTCATGCTCGTTTATTTTAATGAAACATAAATGTGCATTAGCCACATTTCCATTAAGGTTGTTTCACTACTAGAAATTTGGCATTTTGCAACTGGTTTCTAGTTGCATGCGACACATGCAACTAGAAATTCGCCTAGTTGCGAACAACAAGTTGCATGAAATTTGCAGTTGCATGCGATAGTCGTATAATACAAGTACATACGGTTGGGTTATACGGTTTCATCCACCCATACTCTATACTAGCAATTGGTCGTGCAATTGCATGCAACTACAAAGTTTGTGTTCACACTGCATTACATGTTAATTAGCTAACCCAATTGTATGCGAACACGTGTACTTATATTTTTTAATTAAATATTTAGTTTTAGGAATTATTTTGATTAATCTAGAATGTCCAAGTCGTAGCCATGTGTTCATGTAACACCAATTATATGGTGACACGTGGCAATAAAAACCCACCTATTTTTAAAATTTTAAATATTAATCAATGAAATCTAAATCGTCCAATATATGGCTAATAAGATATTGACACGTGGTGCATAGGTAGGTAGATAATAATTAAACCTTACTAAATAGGTTTACTTAGGTATGCAAGTAGGTTAAAAAGTAGCTAGGCTTAGGTTATATAGGTAGGTTTAAAATAATCCAATTTTATTTTTAGGTTTAACCATTTCACAAGGGTCAAGCTTTTTTCATTTACTCATCCCCAATGGCACTTAATACTTGGCTAATACATAGCTATTGTTCATACTTATATTCTGAGCCAAATAGAATTTGAAACCAAAGGATATGGGTTAAAACATTCCATTGCAAACCTTATGAATCAACCTAGTTGCACATTACATGCAACTACTGTATTAGATTATACCAGCCAGGGCAGGGTTCTATTGCATTTGGTGTCCAAAGAAAACTTGAAGCCCTCCTCTTGGCGCATCTAACAAACTAAGAATCATTGAAAACAGATTAGAAATGAGAAAGTTATGGCCCCCCAAAGTAAAGGGGGTCAAAAACTCCAAAAAAAAAACTATTGAACA